>Ga0155381_123_pt1 | contig 6358 bp, 5 predicted proteins | sample RifCSPhighO2_02_FD_106349 | JGI IMG/M metagenome (GOLD analysis project Ga0155381, IMG submission 106349) | Candidatus Taylorbacteria bacterium RIFCSPHIGHO2_02_FULL_44_36 | reverse complement strand
CTTGTTTTACCCGAGCCACCCGTGCCGCCGACCATTTTCGCTTTTAAAAAAGCTGGTTCACTGGAACTCACCAAAAAAGCTTTGGATAATACAACAGTAAAAGATGTTTTCAGGGCGTTTCAAAAAATTTTTGTTTAAACAGGATTGGTATCTAAAAAAATGGGTACACTGCATCCGGAATGGCGTCTGACTTACGGTTTGGATGATATTATCGGGGAGATGTGCGGAAAATATCATTTATCATCATCTTGATTTGCTGGATGCCAATTTTCTTTTATGTTTCTTCCGAAAGAGACGACCTCGCTGTTTGCGAAAAAATTTTTCGGTTGACTTTAATTCCGGCAAGGTTTATCTTAGAGAGTAGACAAAACGGCAAAACGCCGTTTTTTGGGACCGAACTTTAACATTATTATGATTATGAAGGTTTACTTTCACGAATTCAACGTTCTGATGGGCGATAGGGTTTATTTGCCCAATGTTTCCGGTATGTTGAGAGCTTACGCGGAAACCTTGCCACAAATTGCAGGAAACTACGAGTTCATGCCTTTTCTTTTTGTGCGGAGTCAGCCAAGTAAAATCATAGCAGCTTGGGATAACCCGGCTGTCTTGGCTTTTTCTTCATCAATGTGGAATCATGAACTGAATCTGGCGTTGGCGAAACAAGCCCGCCAACTTAATCCAAAAGTGTTGATTGTTTTCGGCGGGCCGCATATTCCAGCTGAAACGAAAACCTTTTTGGAACAAAATCCATTCGTTGATGTGGCGGTTCTAAGCGAAGGCGAAGTCACTTTTGCCGAAGTGCTTACCGCTTTTCTTGACGGAAGGGATTTTTCAAAAGTGGATGGCTTGGTCTACCGTCACCCGGTGACCGGCGAAATCATTCGAACCAGAGGTCGGGAGCTGGTGGATATCAATCAATTGCCCTCGCCGTATTTAGCGGGGTTTTATGATGATTTTCTGAATCATCGGGAAGGGATTCAGTACCAAATGATTCTGGAAACCAACCGTGGTTGCCCGTTTCATTGCGCCTTTTGCTACTGGGGTAATGGCATTGTCAAAGTTAGGACATTCGAAATGACGCGGCTTGAGCGGGAAATCCAGTGGCTGGCGGAAAAGAAAGTATCGTATGTTTTTGGCGCCGATGCTAATTTCGGCATGTTGCTGAGAGATCGCCAGATCGCAGAGTTATTCGTTGCTGCCAAACAGCAATGGGATTTCCCTAAGTCCTTTCGTGTCTGTTTTGGAAAGAATGCTACGGATAGAGTTTTTGAAACGGCGAAAGTGCTTGAGGCAAATGGATTGTTAAAAAGCGTTACGGTTTCTTTTCAAAGTACCGATCCCACAACTCTCGCTAATATTGGTCGGAGTAACATAAAGATTAGCACTTATCGGGAACTGCTAAAACGCTATCGGCGTGATAAAATGCCGGTCTACACGGAACTGATTCTTGGTTTGCCCGGCGAAACCTATGAAAGTTTCAAACGCGGCATCGAGGAAGTTCTTAGAGCTGGTCTTTATGACCAGGTCGAGATTTACCTTTGTCAAGTATTACCGAACACCAGAATGGCTGACCCAGATTATGTCTTAGAGAATGGTATCCAGACGAAGCGGCTTGAATTGGTTGAGCAACACGCTCTTCGGAGGAGGTTGGGTGAAGTGGTTGAATACGAAGAAATAGTAGTAGCAACCAAATCAATGCCACCAGCCGATTGGCAACGAGCAGTTGTGTTTGCCTGGCTAGTGCGAACCGTTCACGGTCTTAAGCTCGGTTTCCTTGTCGCTCTTTATTTGTTCAATCGATTCGGAATTAAATACACCGAGTTACTCGAACATTTAATTGAAAAGGGAATGGACGCTGAACATTTCCCGACATTTGCTGGAGAGTTTAGTCATTTTACCAGTCACATTAGAGATATTTTGTCCGGCAAACCGCAATTCGTCTTTCTGGACGAATTCGGTGAGATTTCCTGGCAAATTGAAGAAGCTACCTTCTTGAGAATTTCCGGTAGATTAGCGCAGTTCTATCAGGAGTTTGAAATTCTCGTTTCCGAACTCTTGGAAAGAAGGGGAATAGCTTTTGACGCCGTTGAGGTATCGGAGGTAATTCTCTATCAGTCTGTTCGAATGGCCAGTTGGGATTCCCAGAAGCAAAGAGAGTTTCAATTCTCCCGCAGTCTGCCGGAGTATTTCGATTGTTTGCTCCGTGATGTTCCAGCGACCATAGAAATGAAGTCTCAGACTTTGTTCGTAGAAACAGTGGATTATCTTGGTGACAAGAAAGAATTCGCTCGCCAAGTCGTCTGGTTTGGTCGGCACGATGGCCGAGCTCTTCTAAAACCAGTCAGTTGGCGCTAGTTGCCTTGCCGTTCCATCGGGGCGCTTCCATAGGAAGCGCCCTTTTATTTTACTATCACTCGGTACCTTAAGGAGTTTAGCATTTTGTAAAAGAGGGTTTTTAGACCACCATATAATCGAGGGGTTTTTCCTTGCATTAAATTCAGCAGTTTTATTTTACCTCGCCATTTGTAAATTTTTTTTGGTGGAATAATATTGGCACCGTATCTTTTAGCGACAACGGTTCTTTCTCTAGCAAATTCCGATTGTTTCGTCATAGTGTGTGAACCGTTCCATAATCGGAAGGCACCCAAAGTGAAAGGCAGATATTTTGTTTTACCAATTTTAAAAATCCTGAACCACTGGTCTAAATCTACGCAATATTTGAGGGTTTCGTCAAGCGGCCCGGTTTTGTCAAAAATTCTTCTAGTGAAAAAATTAAAGATAAAAGAGTTGCCATAGCCGCGCAAACTCTCAAAATTTTCATCTGGTCGCGGCCGCGGTTCAATGGTTGCCGGCCGACTGCCGTCCTCGTAAACTTTCAGAGTATCACCGTAAAAAAAATCAACATCGGGGTTACTATCAAAAGCTTTTGTCACTGCCTCAAAAACACCCGGAAAGTAATAATCGTCAGAATTCATCCAAGCCAAAATCTCACCCTTGGCCGATCGAAAACCCTCGTTGATAGTTGGTGTTTGACCTTTGTTTGGCCTGGTCCAGTGACGAAAAGAAACACCCCTGCATTTTACTGGAACAGCGCCGCTTTGCCAAAGTTGAGCGTATTTCTCAATGACTTTTTCGGTCGCGCCATTATCAGTTGAACCGTCATTGATGACGACATAATCAATATAAAAATCTCCCTCCTGAGATAAAACACTTTCTATAGTTTGTCCCAGAAACTGGGCTTGATTGTAAGTCGGGGTGACAATGTTTATTTTGACGGTCATATTGTGTCATCATTTGATAGCTTCTAAGTTCAAACTGATTGGATATTTGCCGTGCGCCAATTTTTTTGCCCAATCATTGAAGGGATAATCGGGCGCGGTATTGGGGTCCCAGCGGCGAACTTTCTTAAAGCCGGCGGCTAGGAACAAATCAGTCAAGTAACGTTCATTAAATATGCCGCAATGAAAATTGTACTCATAGTCCTGACCACCCATCAGCGGCGGCATAGTTAATTCCAGATTGTCACCCTTACCTGATTTATATATAGCAATCAGTTTATCAAAATCGGGTAAAGAAATTCTAAGGGTGCCGCCGGGTTTAAGTACGCGGTACCATTCACTTAAAACCCCGTGATATTTTAGGTAGGAAATGTGTTCCAAAATATGACAAGCATAAATTAAGTCGGCGGTATTTGATGGGAACATGGGTAGACGTTCGGCGCGACTCACGAAATGAATGTGTGGTAGAGGAATGGTATCAACATTAGTCCAACCCGGGCTGTTTTGATTGCCACAACCAATATGAACCAAGACCCGACCATCGGGAGTTTGGGGGAGTTGGGGTGGCCAGATAAAACGTTGCACTCGATTTTTAATTTTTTCGACAAACGAAATCGCTGCCAATTTAAACGGCCGTAGTTTACTTCTTACTTTTTTTATTAATTTTTTATTCATACATAAAAATATTATAACACTAAAAACCAAATTAAAAAAACAATTGAGAAGTTTTTCTTGAACTGCTATGATATTCGGCATTGTGAAGACCGTTTTTTTCAGCGTGTCCAATGTGGCGATTTTTCGTAATCTGACCTCTTTTCGGGGCTCGGTTTTGGATTTGCTTTCCCGCGATGAAAATATCAGGATAATTGTTTTAGTCAGAAGGGGCTCAAAATTACCGTTTGACTTTGCCGGGCACCCTAATATTGCAATTGAAGAAATAGAGGAAAATATCAAACGCAATTTGATTCAAAACGCTTTTTATTTTTTCTTTTCTTTTTTGATTTTTACCGATACCACGAAATTGGTTTCTTCCTATGGCGTGCGGGCCGATAAACCCCGGCCGCTTTGGCGTTTTTGGAATTACCCGTTGAAAATTTTTATTTCCAAAACCTTCGGTCAATCCAAATGGATTAAAAAAATTTTCGCGCCAAGAATTTATCTTTGGCTTTTCCCCGAACGGCTTTATAAAGGACTTTTTGAGAAATACCGTCCGGCTTTGGCGTTTTTGCCGAACATTTGCATTTGGCCTAACGACCTACAACTTTTAGTGGAGGCGAAAAGACAAGGAATTAAGACGGTCGGCATGCATGGCAATTGGGACCATTTCAGCAAATATTTTATTCCTTTCCAAACCGACCGAATGCTGGTGTGGTCCCAGCCAGTTAAAGAAGAAGCGGTGAAATTCCAAAGTTACGAACCGCAATCGGTAACAGTGGTGGGCGGACCGCACGTTGATTATTTTGTCGGCGAAGCCAGTAGGGAATCACGCGGGGATTTTTTGAAGCGATTAAATTTTCCGCTCGATTCAATCGTGATTTTATTCGCTTCCCAAGGCCCTTATTCTTTGGATGGCGCCGATTTGGTAGAAATGATTTTGAATTGGATTAGAGCGGGAGAATTAAACACCAAAATCAGATTGATTGTCCGACCGCATCCCAGCGGTATTATGGAGAAAGAAAAATACGAACGGTTTCGCGGCGACCCGTTAGTTTACTTTGATTCGGCTAAGGATTGTCAGCTATTGCCGGGGTTCAAACATTATATTAATGTTTTACGCCACGCCGATCTACTGGTAACCACTTATTCCACCGTCGGTCCCGATGGCGCGCTGATGGATCGGCCGGTAATTGTTGCCGGTTTTGACGGTTATAAACAACGGCCGATTTATCAGTCGGTGCGGCGGCATAAAAACTTTACTCACTATCAGTTGATTTCAAAAATCGGCGGCATTAAAATCGTGGAGCAGCGCGCGGAATTTTTGCCGGCTATTAAAAATTATCTCGCTCATCCGGAATGCGACGCGGCCGAAAGAGCCATTTTGCGGCATGAGGTTTTCGGTTTTACCGACGGCAAAAATTCCGCTCGGATTGTAAGTGAGATAAAAAAGAAACTTTATGACTAAAACGCCGAAAAAGGTTTCTAGTCCATTTATCCGCACTTTTTTGCGCGGTGAAATTTCCTACGGTTTTTGGGGCGGAATAACGACCGCCGGAGGTTTAATAAACACTTTTTTGGTCATTTCCGCTCTAACTATTTATCAATACGGCGTTTTTCAGCTGTTGCTTTCTTCTTACGCTTTGCTGGCGGTATTAATTGGTTTAGGTGGTGAAACCGTCAGAAACGACCTGCTGCGGTTGGTCGGCGAAGGCAAAGAGTCGGCCGCCAAAAAAATTTTTCTGGAAAATGCGGCTTTTCGTCTGACGGCCGGCATCATATTATGGGCATTTGTTTTTTTTAACGCCGATTTGTTTTCTTTCCGTTTCGGTCCGGAATTTATTTTTCACATCAAAATAATTTCTTTTTTATTTTTACATGACGCCCTGCTTTCTTCTTTGAGATTAGCTTTGGACGCGAGGAAACGTTTCCAAGAAATCGCCAGTCGGTCTTCCATCTCCAAGTTTATTCAACTGGGGTTAATGTCTTATTTCTTCTTTTTTTCCACTCTCGGGCTCAAAGAAGTGCTGATTGCTTTTGTCAGCGCTTATTTTATCGCCCTGATTTTCCTTTTACCGCCGTTCATTCGTTCTTATTCGCCTTGGCGTCATTTGACCGCCGTTGGCGAGAGTTTTCTCTATCGGGCTCTTAGTTCTTACGGCAAATGGGAAATCTTCCGGCCGGCAACGGCTAAATTTGGCAACTTTGCCCAAGTCTGGTTTACCAAGCTTTTCCTCGGAACCGAAGCCGTGGCGATTTTTTCGGTAGCTAAAACCATTGTCGGTACCATTGCCGGTTCTTTCCCAACAAAAACACTTTCTACCTTGGTGCCTTTGGAAATGGCTGATAAAGAGCACCTTCAAAAAATTTTTAATCAAGGTTTAAAATATCTTCTGGTTATTTCTTTATTATTTTGTCTAGCTGGG
>Ga0155381_102_pt1 | contig 41857 bp, 42 predicted proteins | sample RifCSPhighO2_02_FD_106349 | JGI IMG/M metagenome (GOLD analysis project Ga0155381, IMG submission 106349) | Candidatus Taylorbacteria bacterium RIFCSPHIGHO2_02_FULL_44_36 | reverse complement strand
CTGTCGCCTTCCGACAAATGCTTGTATTCCTTCATGCAACACATTTTACTCAAGTGTTGCGCTTAGAGTTAGAACTGGGGCCGGGTCTAGCCGCAGTAAAATGTGATATAATTACTAGCCAGTTAAATATGACAGCGAATTTTCATCTTCTCGCTCATAATGTCGTGTCAATTGCCTCGGCTATTGTTATGCTTGGCATAGCTTTTTTCACATTTCTCAATGGAATCCGGAAAATCACGAATATCATGTTTTCCTTAATGATTCTGGCTGGCACCACATTTGTTATCTCCCATGTTATTGGGGTTAATATCCTTGACCCGAATCTTTCGCGGTTAGTTCTGATGTTCAATTTGAGTATGTTCTTTATCGGTTCATTCTATTTCCATACCGTTCTTGCTATGATTGGTCTGGATAAAGAAAACCGCTGGCTGATTATATTTATGCACGCCTCAGCGGTGGCTTTTATAGTTCTATTCTCACTTTCTCCGGATTTATTTTTTCTGCCATCGGTTCCAAAAATGTACTTTTCCAACTATTACAATCCCGGCTCGTTGAATCTAGCGCGGGTAGCGTTTCTCTATATTATTATTGTTCCTTACGCCTTATATCTCGTATACATTGCCTACCGCAATTCACCACAAGGAAGCCTGACCCGCAACCAATATAAATACTTTATCGTCGCGTCAATTATAGGTTTCGGTATCGCTTTCATTCCCAACCTTTTGGTTTACAACATCAAAATTGACCCGCTGTTGGGTATGCCGTTCGCCTTACTTTTTGGCATTCCATTTGCTTATGGAGCAATCCGCTATGAAATGTTAAATATCCGCGTCATCGCCAAGCAAGCTTTGCTGTATAGCGCAGCGGTCGGCGCGGTTGGTGGGTTAATTACCCTTCTAAACTATTCAAATAATTGGATCAAAACGATTTATCCGGTATTTCCCGACTGGACTATGGCTTTAATTTCCGCCATCCTAACCGTCACCATCGGGGTCATCATCTGGCAACGCCTGCGCGAGAGTGACCTTTTAAAATATGAGTTCATTACCACCGTCACCCATAAATTTCGCACGCCGTTGACCCACATCAAGTGGTCTTCGGACAATCTTTTGAAATCAAATTTGGTTGGGCCGGAACGAGAACAGCTTGAGCATATTAAAACCGCAAACCTTAAATTAATAGAACTGACTAATCTTCTGGTGAAATTGCCCGGGGTTGAGAGCGATGTGTATAATTACCACATCCGATCTGGCGATATTTCAAATATCATCCAAGAAATCGCTGATTCGCTGGCCGGACAAGCAAAGGCCAAAAATATCAGTGTCACAAAAAATATTAACCCTGAACTGACGGCCTCTTTCGATTCCAACCGCATCAAATTTGTAATTCAAGTTCTCATAGAAAACGCCATCCATTACACGCCAAATAACAGCAAGGTAACCGTTGCTGCTTATCGCGATGGGAAAGATATCGTTTGTTCCGTCGAGGATAGCGGTATTGGCATCTCCCGAGAAAATATGCCTTTGCTGTTCTCAAAATTTTACCGAGGTGATAAAGCCAGAATGGCTGATACCGAAGGCGTTGGAATCGGGTTGTCTGTGGCCAAAGAGATAATCTCTCGGCACCGTGGAAAAATCTGGGCTAAATCAACCGGCTTAAACAAGGGCAGTACTTTCTATTTCTCTTTACCTTCTCTTTACCGGCAGTAATTGCAATCAAATCGAACTAAAGGAACTGAAGTTTTAACCCTCGGAATTAGAGTTCCTTACTGGTATTATACACCAATTTAATCTAAGATTTTCTAGGAAAGAGAGAATTCGACTTGCGAATCTTATTTTGACTAAAGATTTTTGATATAACATCGGAAGTTTTTGGCAAGAATGGTTCCATATCGGAAGCAATACTCAAAATCCTTCCAACATACGAGTGCAGTTTAGTTTTTAGCTTGTCCGGTTCCAATTTCCATGGTTCATCTCCACCAATATCTCGATCAAAATCAGCAATGTTTTTCCAAATGCTTTTTATTGCTTCATCTGGTCTATATTGATCCATCCATTTGGTAACTTCCGATGAAAAACTCTCAACCGGATTGTTGGTATTATTAAAATCAGATGTCTCACATAACTTGGCAATACGAGCAACTAAATTACCGATTCCGTTTGCAAGATCAGAATTGTATTTTTCTTTAAATTTTTCTAAGGAGATATCTCCGTCGTTTCCAAAAGAAAAGGATGAAATGAGCAAATATCTTACGGCATCAGAACCGTATTCATTTATCAAAGCCATGGGGTCAATAATATTTCCCAAAGTCTTTGACATTTTCTGGCCATTGACTGTAAAAAACCCGTGAGCAAAAACGACCCTAGGCAACTCAATCTTGTTAGCTAGCAATAAACTCTCCCAAACCAGAGCGTGGAACCAGAGAATGTCTTTGGCCATTAAATGCAACGCTGGTGGCCAAAATTTTTCTCTGCCCGGATAAATTTTTGTCGCTGAATAATAATTAAGAAGAGCGTCAACCCATACATAAACAGTTTGGGACGGGTCCCACGGTAATTGAATGCCCCAAGAGACACCCGATCTTGAAATAGAGATGTCGTTGATGCCACTATTTATTTTACTTAGAATTTCATTCTCTCTTTCCGGTGGTAAAATTTTATAACCCTGTTTCTTAATCTCATTGAGAACCAAAGAGGAAAAATCTTTTAATTTAAAAAAATAATTCTCTTCCTCCTGCTCGATTAAAGTAGAATTAGGGTGATATATGCAGGCACCATTGATTATTTCATCAGACGGAAGAAATTTTTCACATCCGACACAATATAATCCCTTATAGTTTGCCTTGTAGATATAACCATTATCAAAAAGTTGTTGAAGGTAATCCTGAACTACCTTTTCATGTCGCGGGTCAGTTGTTCTAAAAAACTCATCGTAACTTATATCAAGATTTTTCCATAATTTTTTATACTCTTCGGAAATGATGTCGGAAAACTTTTGAGGTGATGAATTGTGAGATTTGGCTGATTTTGCTACTTTGCTACCATGTTCGTCTGTACCAGTAAGAAAAAAGACATTCTCTTTGCCTTCTATCTTTCGATGATATCGAGCAAAGACATCAGCTATAACGGTAGTGTAAGCATGGCCAATGTGCGGTTTGTCATTTACATAATAAATAGGAGTTGTAACATAAAAATTAGCTGATTCCTTTTCCATATTACGGATAAGATTAACACATTTGACAAAAAATAACAAACTGTAGGGGAAATTTTTGTATCGTTTTGTTTCCGTCCAACATCTCAAACGATTGCTTCGCGAGTGGGAATTAGAGTACAATACTAAGCGACAACACATGGTCTTGGGAGGGAAAACTCCCAGCCAATATCTTGATGAAAAATTGAAAATCACATATCAAGCCGGGCATTATTAACACCGATTAAAAATGTGCAGGAGATGCGTTAGATAATACACTATAGTTTCGCTCGAACCAACGCAAAACGGCTCTACTACAACGCAAATAGGGTCTCCTTACGCCATTAGTCCAAACGCTCTGCGAGGCTTGGATTCGAACCAAGGTGACGACGTCCAGAGCGTCGCATCCTACCACTAGATGACCTCGCAATGAATTATCTTTTTAAACTCGTTACCCCCTTTCAACTTCTTGAGATTTCTTGAGATAATTTTCATGTTTCCGTGCTTCACTCCTGGAAGCATAAACTTCACTTAACACAAGTGCAAATGGTCGTCAATTTTTTGTTGATCGAACTCGTCCGGCATTATGAAGATTAATTCTTTTCTCTACATTTTCAGTTTGTCCGATGTAATACTTTTTATCATGTATGTTTTTCAAAATATAAACTTATTCCTTCTCGACGGATTTACTGTGTTGCGCCCGCCGCCAATCTTCTCCTGCTTCCACTTTTTCTTCCCATTCTCTAAGCCAATCTTTTTTGATTTCAGTGACACCCTTTGGTTTTTTCGCTTCCGCTTTCTGATGTTTTATCGCCACCTCGGCGTCAACCTTATTATCAAGAACCGCCCTAATAAGATTGAAATGTTCACTAGCTTTCATTGAAATTTTTTAGGCTAATAATTCTTCGGCGACTTTTTTGACAAATGCACCGTCAGCCAAGCCTTTGCATTCTTTCATCACCGCGCCGACAAAGACGCCGATTTTTGCTTTATCAGAAAAACCAAGTTTGGTTTTGAGCGTTTCGGAAATTTTCCTGATTTCTTTGTCTCCAAGCATCTTCGGCAAATATATCTCCAAAATTTTCAACTCGGCTTTTTCTTCTTTAACCAAATCTTGCCGGCCACCTTTGGCAAACTGCTCAATGGAGTCCTTGTGCTGTTTGACAGCGCGTTTGATAACTGCCAATGCTTCGTCGTCTTTTAATTCTTCGGTTGGTTTGCGCCGTTTCGCCACCAATTCATTGACAAAAGCCGCCAGCAAACCGCGCGTTACCGTAAGCCGCACCGTTTCTTTGGCTAGCATCGCTTCTTTAATTTCTTTTTTGATTTTTTGATGCAAAGTTATGGCGCCAGTTTAGCACACTCCGCCATTGGTGTATAATAACCAGATGAATTTTTGGCTAATCATTGCTATTGTCGCAGTAATCGCTTTCGGTTTTTTCTTGGCTTTGGAACTGCGACGCTTGCGCCAAGCTTCGGAAGGTCCGCGCGATGATACCGGTTTCAAACTCCTGTTGGAGCAAATGAACGAGCTGACCCGCACCGTAGACCGCAAAATCAGCGATACCACCAAGCAGGTAGGGGAAGCAATGCGCGGTCAATTTTCCGAATCGGCGAAATTGATTCGGGAAGTGACCACCGGTCTGACTAAGTTGGACGAGACCAACAAACAAGTCATTTCTTTCGCCGACCAATTGCAATCGCTTCAGGATATTTTGAAAAATCCCAAACAACGCGGTGTGCTGGGCGAATATTATTTGGAGACCTTGCTGAAAAATGTTCTACCGCCGGGCAGTTTCCAGATGCAATACGAATTTCCCGACGGCACCATCGTGGACGCGGTGGTCTTTGTTAAAGACAAAATTATTCCCATTGACTCAAAATTTTCCCTGGAAAATTACAATCGGTTGGCGGAAACCCGCGACCCGGCGGAAAAAGACCGGTTGGAAAAACTTTTCGTCAATGATTTGAAAAACCGAATTCTGGAAACCTCAAAATATATTCAGCCGGAGAAAGGAACTACCGACTTCGCTTTTATGTTCATTCCCCACGAAGCGATTTATTACGACCTGCTGGTCAACAAAATCGGCGCCATTACCGAAGACACCGAAAATTTGGTCCAACGGGCCGCTGGCAAATATAAAGTGATTATCGTCTCGCCAACTTCTTTTTTGGCGTATTTACAAACAGTCCTTCAGGGATTAAAGGCAATGCAAATTGAAGAAACGGCAAAAGACATTATCAAAAGAGTAGAGGACTTGGGTAAGCATTTAAAAAATTACGAAGAGTATCACAACAAACTCGGCAACGCTCTTTCCACCACCGTCAACCATTTCTCCGCCGCCAGCAAACAATTCAAAATGATGGACAAAGATGTCCTGCGCATCACCGGCTCCTCCGCTAACATCGAACCCTTCATCCTCGAAAAACACGACAGGGAAGAATAACCCCAATACAATAAGCTTGGCCGATCGGCACACCTTATTGTAAGTAGGGGAAAATTATGTCTAATCCCACTATTTAGCAAATAACAGCCATGGCGGTAATTTGCTATTTGCGAGCTTGACAAGATAATAGTTATCTGCTATGCTCTTGGCAGAATTTGGCCGCTCAAACATGTGAGTTGGGGGTCAAAAGTGTGGTGGAAATCGATTCAAGAACTGAGTTGTCAGCGATGAAAATAAAAGAACCAAAAGAGTTCGGTCCAGATGACCTCGAGGTCATCAACGTCAGGACCGTTCATGGAATCTACAATGGTCCTAACACATTGCATGAGGGGTGGTTCAAGGCCAACGCGGGGCCCATTCATCAAATGCTTGGGCAAATCCAACGCCTAGTTTGTGTTCAACGGGGTCAGGAATGCTACGCATTTGAACAGTGGCTTTACGCAATTTGGCATCCCGAAATCAATGCGTGGACGGTAGACCATCCAAACTGCTAAAAAGCAGGGGGCAGAATCCACTCGGCCATCCCAGGGATGGCCGAGTTTTGTTTTGTCTAAAATCCCCCTTGTAAAGGGGGTGTCCCGCCGCAGTTTTTAAAAAACTGCGGCGGGACGGGGGATTTTCTGAAAATTAAAATCCCTCCCCCTCGCGGACTCGGGGCTCTCCCTTTACAAGGGAGATTTAAAAACTTTTTTATTCCTTACCTCTCGTCGCCCGGGAGCGATCTACCTTCGTCAAAAACTTTTTGCGGAGACGGACGGATTTCGGCGTGATTTCCAGATATTCATCGCCTTTCATAATTTCCAAACCGCGTTCAATGGTAAGTTTAAGCGGCGGAATAAGCATAATCGCGTCACCGGTATTTACATTTCTGTAATTTGTCAAAATTTTATTTTTCGTCGGATTAACATCCAAATCATCGCCTTTGGAAACATTACCGATAATCATTCCTTCATAAACCAAAATCGCTGGGTCAATATAAATCGCGCCGCGCTCTTGCAGTTTAAAAAGAGAATAACCGAGCGCCGTGCCGTTTTCCATAGAAACCATTGAGCCAAAATTGTGTCTCACAATATCGCCCGCCCATGGCCGAAATTCAATAAAGCGCGAGGACAAAATACCTTCGCCTTTGGTATCAATAACAAATTCGCTTTTATAACCGAGCAAACCGCGAGTCGGTATTTCAAAAATCAGCCGCGTCTGGTTTTCGTGACCTTTTTGATTCATTAAAACACCGCGCCGAGCGCCTAATTTTTGAATGACATCGCCGACATATTCATTCGGCACATCTACAATTGCTTCTTCGTATGGCTCAGTAACCTTGCCGTCATTTTGCCTGTGCAAAATGACTTGCGGTTCTGAAACCTGAAGCTCAAAACCTTCCCGCCGCATATTTTCCAAAAGAATCGCGATGTGCAGTTCCCCGCGGCCAAAAACTTTATAATGGTCACCGAAGGAAAAGTCCACCCGTAAACCGACATTGACTTCCAGTTCTTTTTCCAATCGTTCTTTGATTTGGCGCGTCGTGACAAATTTTCCTTCTTTGCCAGCGAAAGGCGAATCGTTAACAAAAAAATCCAACGAAATGGTTGGTTCGTCAATACCGATTGCCGGCATTGGAGTTTGGTCTTCTTTTTCACAAATTGTGTCGCCGATATAAATTTCCGGAAAACCAGCCACCACAACAATATCGCCGGCCTGCGCTTCTTTCACTTCTTTTCTGGTCAGTCCCTCAAAAGTGTAAAGTTTGGTAATTCTATTCGTAGCCGTCGTCCCATCCGGTTTTTTCTCAAAGACCATCACGCCGGATTTAATCGTTCCTTCGTAAATTCGCCCGATTGCCAACCGTCCAAGAAAATTGTCGTAAGCCAAATTAAAAGGTTGCATTCGAAAAGGCGCGGCAACATCGCCATTGGCCGGTGGCACAAATTCCAAAATCGCGTCCAGCAACGGCGACAAATCCTTTGATTCATCGGCAAGTCTTCTTTTAGCAATGCCCTGCCGACCAACAGCGTAAATGGTTTGAAAATCTATCTGCTTATTATTAGCGCCAAGCTCTATGAAAAGTTCCAATACTTCTTCGTGAACTTGTTCCGACCGCGCCGCCGGCTTATCAATTTTGTTAATAATAACAATCGGTTTCAAACCCAACTCCAACGATTTTTTCAAAACAAAACGGGTCTGGGGCATCGGCCCTTCCTGCGCGTCAACCAAAAGCAAAACGGTGTCAATGGCGCGCAAAACCCGCTCCACTTCGGAACTGAAATCGGCGTGACCCGGCGTGTCCACAATGTTAATTTTAGTGTTTTTCCAAAAAACGGAAGTGTTTTTAGAATAGATAGTGATACCGCGTTCTTTTTCCAAATCGTTGGAATCCATACTAAAAGAAGCATCGGAAAACATCCCTGTTTGGAGCATCAAAGCGTCGGTAAGTGTCGTTTTACCATGATCTACATGAGCTATTATAGCTATATTTCGTATCTCCATAAATATTATTAAAACAAATTTTATGATACTTTGTCAACCCCGCAAAAAGTTCACGCTTCTGCGAGGTCAAATGTAGAAATTGGCTCTCACCCTTGCGTTCGGAAAAAAACCGTGTAAAATATAGAAATTATGGAATTTGCAGTTATTCAAACGGGTGGCAAGCAATACAAGGTTTCGGTAGGTGATACCGTTAAGATAGAGAAGCTTGTGGGCGAACATAAAGAGGGTGACAAAATCACCTTTGATAAAGTTTTGCTGGTTGATAACGGCAAAGACACAACTATCGGCACGCCCTTTATTGCTGGGGCGAAAGTGGAAGCAGAATTAGTGGAAATCGGCCGAACAAAAAAAATTATAGTGGTCAAATACAAACCAAAAAGCCGTTATCTAATCCGCCAAGGCCACCGCCAGCATTTTTTCAAAGTAAAAATTTTGGGAATAAAATAAACATAAAAAGGCTAAACCTTAAGGTTTAGCCTTTTTATGCCCTATTTCTTAACGCATTTCTCAGAGTGTCGGCGTCGGCGTATTCCAGTTCGGCGCCGGTGGAAAGGCCGCGGCCGAGTAGGGAAATTTTGATATTGTGTTTTTTTACCAATGGTTCCAATAATTTGCGAAGAAAGTCGGCGGTATTTTCGCCTTCGGGATCGGTATTGGTAGCTAAAATAATTTCTTTCAAATTTTCTTTACTCATCTTTTCTATCGCTTTCAAAAGTTCGCGACCGCGAATTTTTCGCTCGGGATTTTTTTCCAAAATCGGCAACGCGCCGCCCAAAACAAAGTAGCGGCCGGCGAAAGCGCCGCTTTTTTCAACCATCTCCAAATCCACATCGCGACAGACAATCATCAAAACATCAGCGTCGCGGTGACTATCGCGGCAAACCTGACAGCGGTTTTCGGCGGTAACACCTTTGGCAAAGTAGCGAAAACAAACGGAGCATTGCTTGATGTCCTTTTTCAAATTTTGCAAAAGTTTAATCAGCTCATCAATATAGGCGCCGCCGCGCGACAGCAAAAAGAAAACGAATCGTTTCGCCTGGCGCGGACCGATGCCTGGGAAACTGCCAAAAATTTCCGCAAGTTTTTCAATGATGGTCATAATGTTAATTTCCTGCCAGGTTGGGTGTCGTGGAAATCAGATATCCACAAAAATGTGGATATCTGATTTCCACGACACCCTCTTAAAAACTTTCTTCCTTCGCCAAATCGCCGAAATCGCTCTTGTCCACGCTCAAAAATGTCGCCTTTTTATCATCAAAATAAAGTTCGACCTTGCCCGTCGGCCCATTGCGGTGTTTCTCAATCAAAATCTCGGCAATGTTCGGCTTTTCCGAATCCTCTTTGTATTTGTCTTCGCGATGAATAAACATCACCACATCAGCATCCTGCTCAATACTGCCACTGTCCCGAAGATCGGACAACCGCGGTTTGCCACCACGCTGTTCCACCGCCCGCGAAAGTTGGGAAAGCGCCAGCACCGGTATATCCAATTCTCGGGCCAAGGTTTTAAGCGAGCGGGAAATTTCTGTCACCTGCTGAACCATACTGTCATTGGCTCGAGCGGTAGTCGGAATCATCAGTTGCAAATAATCAACGATAATCAAACTAAGTTTTTTTTCCGCTTTCAATCGCCGCGATACCGCGCGCATTTTCAAAATATTGCTACCCGGCTGGTCATCAATAAAAATCGGCGCCTTGGCCAATCGGTCCAAAGAATCGCGAATCTGCTCAAATTCCGATTCTACCGACAATCGGCCGGTCCGCAATTTCCAAGCGTCCACCCGCGACTCAGACGCCAACATCCGGTCCACCAATTGTTGGGAGCTCATTTCCAGAGAAAAAACGCCAACGGTGTTTTGGTGATTAACCGCCGTCTGACGGGCAATATCCAAAGCCAAAGCGGTCTTACCCATTGAAGGCCGCGCCGCCAAAATCACCAGGTCGGATTTTTGCAAACCAGATAATTTATTATCCAACTCCGGAAAACCGGTCGGTAAGCCGCGCAAATTATCTTTGGATTTATGGAGCCGGTCCAAACGTTCCCAGGCCTCGCCCAACGCTTCTTTTAATTCAATAAATTTGTGGGTGAAAGAAGAATTACTAACGTCAAAAATTTGTTTTTCGGCTTTATCCAAAACTTCCGCCATTTCCTGCGCCTCGTCGTAACCCAAAGAAGTGATATGCTCGGCCGCTTCAATCAGCCGACGCATCATGGATTTTTTCTGGACAATTTCGGCGTAATGTTTGGCGTTTGAAGCGGACGGTACACTACCTAAAAGTTCGGTCAGGTAAAGATTGCCACCGGCCCGTTCCAATAATTCCTTTTCCTTGAGCCGCGAGGCCAGCGACAGCAAATCAATCGGCTGACTTTTGCTAAAAAGCTCCAACATCGTTTCATAAATTATTTTATGCCGCTCGGAATAGAATGACTTGCCGCTGACAATGTCCACCACATCATAAATCACATCCGGCCGTGTCATAATAGAGCCGAGCAAGGCGCGCTCGGCATCAATGTTTTGCGGCGGGATTTTATTAGTCGCCGTCAAAAAAGCTCCGGTCATCAAATTATCCATAACTGGATTTTATCACGCCCAAAAAATTGTCAAAAAGAAAATGTGAGTAGGGTGTGGAATTACTGGGGAAAGCGCTATCTAAGCCAAATTCTTTTTCAGGTATTCCTTTGTCGGGGCACGGATAAATTTCTACTGAAATTTTCCTCGTGCTCGCACCAGTCGTGCTCGCAAGCCCCCGCCAAAGGAACACCCTCAACGAATTTGGCTCTTCTAAAATTATACTTTCTTGGCTTTGTTAGCATCACGGAGAATGTGGAGTTCAGAACCAGCGGGAGTATCTTTGACTTGATAACCTTTATTAGCAAGTTCTTGGCGAATTTGGTCGGCTTTTTGGAAATTTTGCTCGCGCCGGGCCTTTTCCCGTTCGTCCACCGCCGCCTTAATCGCCTCCGTCCATTTTTCCGGCGCCAAGCGCGCCGTTTTCATTTCTTTAGCGAGTGTGTCGCGATTCTCCAAACCCAAACCGAAAATTTTATCAAAGTAAAAAATGGTCGTGCGCTTGTTTTCATTGACAATATTTTTATCCTTCACTAAATCCCAGAGCAAAGCCAGTGCCTTCGGTGTATTTAAATCGTCACTGATTGCTTCTGAAAATTTTTCAGCGTAATTAATATCTACTTTTCCAACTTTGGTGCCCCATTCCTCCACCAAAAGTTTTTTCAATCGGAACAGCGCTTTGTCGGCGCCTTCCAATGCTTCCCAAGTAAAATTGGCCGGCGAGCGGTAATGAATGCCTAGCAACCACAGCCGGTAAGCGATGGGCGAGAAACCACGGCCGATTAAATTTTTCAAAGTAACGGTGTTGCCAAGCGACTTGGAAATTTTACGGTTCTCAATGGTAATGAATTCATTATGTAGCCAGTAATTGACAAATTTTTTGTTAGTCGCCGCTTCCGATTGGGCGATTTCGTTGTTATGATGAATAGTAATGTGGTCAATGCCTCCAGTATGAATATCAAGCTGCTTACCCAAATATTTCATACTCATCGCCGAACACTCAATGTGCCAACCGGGAAAACCAATACCCCAAGGCGACGGCCATTCTTGCTGACGTTTCTGTCCAGCGCTTTCCGGCGGAGAAAATTTCCAGAGTGAAAAATCAGTCGGCTGCCGGCGCTCGGGATTTTCTTTCACCCGCGCCCCCTCGCGCAACCCTTTCAAATTTACTTTGCCAAGCTTACCGTAATTAGGGAAACGGGAAGTGTCAAAATAAATACCGTCCGAGGTTTTGTAGGTATAACCCTTTTCTTCCAATGTCTTGATAAAAGCAATTTGTTCGCCGATATGGGCACTGGCACGGGGAAAAGTGACGCCGGCGGTTTGAATATTGAGTAGGCGCAAATCATCAAAAAAACATTGGGAACAATAGTCGGTAATTTCTTTGGCCGTTTTGCCTGTTTCGCGAGCCCGCTTTTCCACTTTGTCCTCGCCGTCATCAGCATCACTGGTCAAATGACCGACATCAGTGATATTAATCACCTGTTTGGACAAGTAACCATTCAATTCTAAAATTCGGCGCAGAGTATCGGCAAAAATGTAGGGACGCAGATTGCCGATGTGCGGCGGGTCATAAACCGTCGGTCCGCAATTATACATTGTTACCTTACCGGCTTGGAGTGGCTTAAATTCTTCTTTTTGGCCAGACAAAGTATTAAAAAACAGCAAAGCCGGCAGCGGTTGCGGTTCCACCACCACCTTCCTAAAAATCTTTTCCCAAAATCCCATATCCTTAGTATAGCGCGCTCTAAAATTAAAACAAAAAGTCCCGCACGACAATGCGGAACTTCACACTTTTTTCATCAATACCAAACTTCACCACCCCCGTCAAGACCCAAAAAGGCTAAACCTTAAGGTTTAGCCTTTTTGGGAGATATCCTGTATAATTCAGTGATGTCCAGAAAAATAACTTTCGCCATCAACGAGTACTATCATATTTATAATCGGGGTGTAGACAAGAGGATTATTTTTGAAAATGATTCTGACTATAAGCGATTCGTTTTATTGTTGTATTTATGCAACGGTAAATCACCAGTTAATTTTAATAGTCTTTCAAACTGGAAAGGTCCGACCTCTTCCGAATTGATAAAAGATGTTTTTAATTATAACAGAGGAAAACAATTAATAGCTTTGGGAGCATATTGTTTAATGCCCAATCACTTTCATATACTAGCACGGGAAATATCAGAAAATGGTATCAGCACCTTTATGCACAAAGTCGGAACAGCCTACACTATGTATTTTAATGGTTGCCGTGAAAGAACCGGCGCACTATTCCAAGGAACATACAAAGCAGAACACGCAAACAATGATGAGTATCTAAAATATTTATTTTCTTACATCCACCTAAACCCGGTAAAGATTATTGAACCAAATTGGAAAGAAAAAGGCATAGCTGATGAGCAAAAAACTAAACGGTATCTGGTCTCTTATCCATATTCAAGTTATATGGATTATTTGGGGATTAAAAGGGAATTCTCAAAAATTATTGACTGGAAAAATTTTCCTGATTATTTCCCTTCAAAATCAACTTTCAGTAAATATCTTGATGATTGGTTAAAATTTACTCCAGCAAAGACCAAAAAGGCTAAACCTTAAGGTTTAGCCTTTTTGGTCTGCTCGTGCTTGGTTTTTGGCTTGCGAGGAGAAAAGGGGGTATAATTGGTGGAGTAATTTAATAATTAGTTAATTTTTTATGACAAAAAAAATCAAAGTGGCAATTAATGGTTTTGGGCGAATTGGCCGGGCGTTTTTTAGGGTGGCGGAAAAACGGCCGGAATTAGAAGTGGTCGCGGTTAATGATTTGGGTGACATTGAAAACTTTGCTTACCTTTTGCGTCACGACACGGTTTATAGAAATGACAATCTGAAAGTCAAAGTTAACCGACAACCGACAACCGACAACCGACAACAGGGAGAACTGATAGTAAATGAAAAAACGATAAAATTTTTATCAGAGAAAGAACCGACCAAATTGCCTTGGGGCAAATTGGATATTGATGTGGTGGTGGAAGCCACCGGTCTATTCACCAGTTTTGAAAAAGCTAAAGTTCATCTGATCGCCGGCGCTAAAAAAGTTGTTATCTCCGCGCCAGCCAAAGATGCGCCCAGAGATGACAGCGAAGCCACGGTGCTACTCGGCATTAACGAAGAAAAATTAGCTAAATGTAAAATTTCCTCAAACGCTTCCTGTACGACAAATGCCGCCAGTCCGGTCATCGCCATTCTTCACGAAACACTCGGCATTGAAAAGGCGCTACTCAACACCGTGCACGCTTATACCGCCAGCCAAGCGATTGTTGACGGCCCGAACAAAAAGGACTTCCGCGAAGGCCGAGCGGCGGCGCAAAACATCGTGCCGTCTTCCACTGGCGCGGCGATTGCCGTAACCAAGGCCTTTCCTCAACTGACCGGTTTGTTTGATGGTATTTCGCTTCGGGTGCCAGTTGTTGCCGGTTCTATCGCCGATATTACTTTTATTTCCAAAAAACAAACTTCCGCTGAAGAAGTAAATGAAATTTTGCGAAAGGCAGCGAAAGAAAAAAGGTGGCAGGGAATTTTTGCCGTCAATGAAGACGAGCCGGTTTCTTCCGATATTATCGGCGACCGACACGCCTCCATCGCTGATTTAAAAATGACCCGAGTAGTCGGCGGTAATTTGGTGAAAGTGTTGGCTTGGTATGACAATGAAATGGGTTACGCTTATACTTTAGTGAAACACGTTATCAAAATCGGAAATTAGCATTATTAGTAAGTATCAATGTATTGTATCGTTTATGAAAATCCTCATCACTTCAGATCACGCCGGTTTTGAATTAAAAAACGCTCTTTTTCGTTTTTTGAAAGAGAAAAAATTTGAGGTGGTCGATTACGGACCGGACAAATTAGACCCTAATGATGATTATCCTGACTTTGTCGCACCGGTGGCTGAAAAAATCTCGGCCGACGAAACTGGCAAGACTTTCGGCGTCGTCATCGGCGGTTCAGGGCAAGGAGAAGCAATGTGCGCCAACCGTTTCCCGCGCATCCGGGCAGCAGTGTTTTATGGAGACAAAAGGCTAAACCTTGAATCTGAAAAAAGGTTTGGCCTTTTGTCCCTCTCCCGCGAACATAATGACGCCAACATTTTAGCTATCGGCGCCCGATTTGTATCTGAAGAAGAAACCAAAAAAGCCGTTCTTCTTTGGCTGGAAACGCCCTTCAGTGGCGAAACGCGACATCTCCGCCGCCTTGAAAAAATTGATTTATTGGCACCTAGTAATCGTGTGGATATCTGATTTCAACAATCTGTTGAAATCAGATATCCACAATATCAACCATGATAGAAATCGTCCCTGCCATTTTGCCTAAGAATTTTGTTGACTTGCGAGAAAAACTCTCGCTGGTCAGAGGTTTGGCGCGCCTCGTCCAGATTGACATCTGTGATGATAAACTTAATTTTGAAAACGGTCTGCCGTTTTGGGAGGACTTTGATTTTGAAATTGATTTAATGATTGAAGAACCGGAAAGTAAATTGGATTATTTCATCAACGCCGGCGCCAGGCGAATAATTTTCCACTTGGAAATAACGAAAAGTTTAGACCCGTCTATCAAAAAATTATCGGGCATTGCCGATATCGGTATCGCTCTTGATTGGGTAACGCCGGTTAATGCCGTTGAGCCGTTTTTGGAAAAAATTGACACCGTTCAAGTGATGGGCATAAAACGAATCGGCTTCCAAGGCGAACCGTTTGAAGAATCAGTTGTTGATAAAGTGGCTATTTTACACGATAAATATCCAAACTTGGCTATCAGCGTTGACGGTGGTGTAAATTTAAAGAACGCGCCGCGATTGATCCAGGCCGGCGCGGCACGGCTGATTGTTGGCTCAGCGATTTTTGAAAGCGATAATTTGCAAACAATGATAGAAAAATTTAAAGCTCTTCAATAACAATGAACATCAGCAAACCAGTAGTATCCACTTAGGCGTAACTACGGGGCAAGAAAAATATGTTAAGTGATGAAAAAATAAAGTTTTTAAAGTTAAAGGCAAATGAGATTCGCCGAACGGTGGTTGAAACGCTGGTCAATGCTGGTTCGGGCCATACCGCTGGCCCGCTTGGCATGGCTGATGTTTTTGCTTATCTATTTTTTCACGCTTTAAATCACGACCCGAAAAAACCTGATTGGTCCGAACGCGACCGATTGGTCGTTTCCAACGGGCACATTTGTCCGGTTTTATACGCAGTTATGGCTCATGCCGGCTATTTTTCGGTAAAAAATTTAATTGGCAGTTTGCGAAAATTTGGTTCGCCGTTCCAAGGTCATCCCCAACGCGACTTTTTGCCGGCTTTGGAAAATAGCTCGGGACCATTAGGCGAAGGTTTAGCCCAAGCGGTCGGAATGGCCCTAGCAGAAAAAATGGATTGGGAAATTCAAGGTCGAACCTTGGTTCTGAAGAAAGGTTCGACCTTTATATCCAAATTTTTTTTCTGTATTCTCTCCGACGCCGAACTTCAGGAAGGTAGTACTTGGGAAGCGGCGATGTTCGCCGGCAAAGAACAACTCGGCAATTTAATCGCCGTTATTGACCGTAATAAAATTCAAATCGACGGCTTCACCGAAAAAATTATGCCGTTGGAACCGTTGCGGGAAAAATGGGAGGCCTTCGGTTGGCACACGGCAGAAATAAATGGTCATGATTTTCGCGAATTGGATGAAGCGGTTTCGGTGGCAAAAACTTTTATTGCTAAACCATCGGTAATTATCGCTCGCACCATTCCGGGCAAAGGCGTCAAAGAATTTGAAAACAAACCCGAATGGCACGGCCGGGCGCCGAACAAGGCGGAAGGGGAAAAAGCCTTAAAAGAGCTTCAATAGCTTTATGACAAACTCACAAACAAAATTAAAATCTACGCGCGTTGGTTTTGGTGAAGGATTAGTGCTAGTTGGTGAAAATGACCAGCGAGTGGTGGCGCTGACGGCTGATTTGAAAGAGTCGGTTTGTATGAGCGCTTTTGCCGAAAAATTTCCAAAAAGATTTATTGAGGTGGGAGTAGCGGAACAAAATTTGGCGGGAGTGGCGAGCGGTATGGCGGCGATGGGCAAAATTCCTTTTGTCGGTTCGTTCGCGATTTTTTCGCCGGGCCGAAATTGGGAACAAATCCGCACGACAATTTGCTATAACAATCAGCCGGTAAAAATTGTCGGTTCGCACGCTGGTTTATCCGCTTCAGCGGACGGCGGCAGCCACCAAATTTTGGAGGACATCGCTCTGACGAGAGTTTTGCCGAACCTGATTGTCCTCTCGCCCTGCGACGCCATTGAAGCGAAAAAAATGGTGGTGGCTGCCGCCGAAATTGACAAGCCGGTTTACATCCGTCTCTCGCGGGCCGAAACGCCGATCATTACCAGCGAAGAAACGCCGTTTGAAATTGGGAAAGCGGAAATACTTCAGAAAAAAAGGTTAAACCTTAAATCTGAAGAAAGGTTTAACCTTGAGAAACCCAAAATCGGAATCATCGCTACCGGCACCATGGTCCACAAAGCTCTCGCGGCGGCCAAAGAACTCTCGGAGAGTGGCATTAATGTTTCGGTGATGAATTTGTCAACCGTCAAACCGCTGGATGAAAGGGCGATAATAAAATTAGCAAAAGAGACTGGCGCGATTGTCACGGTTGAAGAACACCAAATCGCCGGTGGCATGGGCAGCGCGGTTGCTGAACTTCTGGCGCAAAATCATCCAACATCGATGGAATTTATTGGCGTTAAAAATCAATTTGGCCAAACGGGAACTTATGAAGAATTATTGAACTTTTACGGATTAAATGTTTTGCAAATTAAACAAGCTGTTCGACGAATAATGAAGAAAAAAGGTTAAACCTTAATTAATTAATTAATTTTCTGCGGTCGATAATTTGAAGGTGCTTGAGCAAGCAATTCTTCCAAAGCCGATCGGCTAAGCAATCCTTCGTGAGCGCCGACGAATTGAACCACCGAACGAGCGTTAATGGGTGCCCACAATGCTGCTTCGCGGGGCGTTTTGCCGAGCACCAAAGCGGTAACGAAAGTGGCAGCATAGGCATCACCGGCGCCGGTTCGTTCTATCGGCAACTCTAAATTGGGATAGGTCGGCATAAAAACAACGCCTTCGCTATCGCAGATGTAAGCGCCGCTCGCACCGCCCGTTACAATCGCGTTTTTCGCTCCCAAATTGTAAAATTGTCTTACGGATTCCACATCATTTTCATTGGAACCGAGTAATTTTTTCGCCTCTTCTCGGTTGCAAGCGAAAACTTCGGCGCGGCGGATAAACGGCGCCAATTTTTCCAGCCCCATGGTAAATTGAAAAGTGCCGGGCTGGAAAGCGAGTTTCACCTCGGGATTGGCTTCCAGATACTTTAAAATTTCTTGATGATACTCTGCCGAATCGCCGCCGATGGAACTCAAATAAATCCACTCCGGTTTTTCAAAAGCCGCCGGCAGAGTGCGTTTGTAAGGCTCATGCCTGACCAAAATTGTCCGCTCGTCTTCATACCACAAAACATAATTGAAATTGGTCACCGCATTTCCGTGAACCCGGACATAGGCGGTGGAAATTTGTTCTTTCTGAAGCTCCTCCAAACAATCTTGGCCGTTTTTATCATCACCAAGATTAGTGACAATGGCAACAGACAGCCCGAGCCGCGCGGCGGCAATGGCGGCATTAGCGGCATTGCCGGTAGCATAGACAATGTTACCGGACTTGTAGGGAATTTTTTGACCGAACGCCACGCACAGTTCGCAACCCTCACGGTTCAAATTGCAGTGGACCGAGGCATTTTCTAGGCGAATAAAAGCATCAATGGCTATGTCGCCGATTGCCAAGAAAGCTGCGGGTTTTTTACCAAAAGACATTTTAAATTAAATGCTGATTTTATTGGGCGGGTTTCGACCGTCAAAGAAAGCGATCAAATTCTCCGCCGCTTTTTTCGCCATATCATTTCTGGTTTCCGCCGTTGCCGAAGCGATATGCGGAGTCAAAACGACATTGGGCAAATTTTTCAAACCCTCGGCTAAAACTGGTTCGTTTTCAAAAACATCCAGCGCCGCGCCCCTAATAATACCTTTTTTTAGAGCATTAACCAAAGCGACTTCATCTATCACCGAGCCGCGCGAGGTGTTGATAAGATAAGCGGTTTCTTTCATCAACGCCAAACGCTCGGCATTAATCAAGTGTTTGGTTTCCGGCAAAAGCGGCACATGTAGACTAATCACATCCGCTTGTTTTAAAACTTCATTCAGTGAAAGCAGGAAATTTGCGTCCGTTTCTTTTTCCATTTTTTCATTGCGAACAATATCGTGATAAATAATTTTCATACCAAAACCCCGCGCTGATTTTTTGGCCACTTCCGCGCCAATTCGGCCGGCGCCCAAAATGCCCAGTGTTTTCCCAAGTAAATCAACGCCCCATAACAGCATTGGGTCCCAACCTTGATATTTGCCGTTGCGAACAAAAGTGTCGCCCTCCACGACTCGGCGAGTTAAGGTGAGTAAAAGAGCCAGAGTGTGTTCGGCAACGCTTTCAGTTGAGGCGCCCGGCGTATTAGTTATTACCACCCCGCGTTTTTTTGCCTCAACAATGTCAATGTTGTCAAAACCAACGGCGTAATTGGCAAAAATTTTTGTCGTAGGCGTTGCAGTGAAAACTTCAATGTCAATTCGGTCAGTCAGCAGACAAAGCACGCCATCATAATTTCCGGCGCCGAGAATCTTAAGCAACTCTGTTTTTGGCAACAATTCGCTTTTGTTCCGCCATTCAACATCATGTCCTTTGTCTTTGAGCATTTTGACGCCGATTTCCGGAATTTTGTGAGTAACAAAAATTTTTTCCATTTTGGTTTAGTGAACTCCGTTTCGCTTCGTAAATTCTCGCAAAAAAAACAACTCGCTATAATTTATTAAATACTCGCAATTTTTCCTCCACCACTTTTTGTACCGCCTTGAGCGGTTCTTTCAAATACTTGTAAGGCGCGATTTCCTCCGGATTTTCTTGGAGCGATTTTTGGAGCGCTTGGCGATAGGCAACGCGCAATTCGGTGTTGATGTGGACAATCGTTACACCGGCGGCAATCGCCGCTTGAAATTCTTCCGGCGCGCTACCCGAACCGCCGTGGAGAACGAGAGGAATGTTCACAACTTCGCTGATTTCTTTTATGCGTCCGATATGAAGCGCCGGATTTTTGGCATTGCGCAACATGCCGTGGATGTTGCCGATGGCCGGCGCCAGCAAATCCACGCCGGTTTCCGCCACAAATTTTTTGGCATCAATCGGTTTGGTCAGCATTTCTTCGGTTAAAGCGGCGCCAACCGGAAGCACATCGTGGATTTTTGATGATTTGCCTATGAAACCGATTTCGCCTTCGGTGATAATTTCCGAATTTTTCTGCCGAGCGTATTCAACACATTGCTTGGTAATTTTAATATTTTCCGCCAATGGCAATTCACTGCCGTCAAACATCGCCGCGTCAAAACCAGCATCTATCACTTCTTTGTATCTTTCAAAACTGGAAACGTGGTCGGCATTGATGAAAATTGGATAAGCAAATTGCTCTCGCAAACTTTTAACTAAAGCTACCGCCTGTCGAACGCCGACAAAATCTCGTTCGCCGTCGGACAAACCGATAATCACCGGCGTTGCGATATTTTGGGCGGCGTGAAAAATTCCCCAAAGCGTTTCCAAATTGGAAATATTGAAGTGGCCGACGGCGACTTTTTTTGCTCGCGCTTCTGTCAGGCGCTCTCGTAAAGTTTTCATAATAACATTGTAGCATATTCAGATTTCTCCACAAAAATGCTAGAATCAATACTAATGGATAAGTCAAAGATTGCCGAGCGGGAGGAAAAAATTCTCAAGTTTTGGCAAGATAATAAAATTTTTGAAAAATCGGTGAAAAAACCGGCGCCGCTAGGTGAATTTACTTTTTACGATGGGCCGCCGTTCGCCAGCGGCACACCGCATTATGGTCACCTGCTTGCCGGTACAATCAAAGATGCCGTGCCGCGTTTTTGGACTATGCGCGGCTTTCGGGTTTCGCGTCGTTGGGGTTGGGATTGCCACGGTTTGCCGGTGGAAAATTTGGTGGAAAAAGAATTGGGTTTAAAATCAAAAAAGGAGATAGAAAATTACGGCGTGGAAAAATTTAACGCCGCCGCTCGCGAAAGCGTTTCGCGTTATGCTGATATTTGGCGCGAACAGATTCCGCGTTTCGGCCGATTTGTGGATATGACTGACGATTACCGAACGATGGACGCTAATTACACCGAGAGTGTTTGGTGGGCGTTCAAAAAACTTTATGACAAGGGTCTGATTTACGAAGGTTTCAAATCAATGCATCTTTGTCCGCATTGCGGCACCACGCTTTCCAATTTTGAAGTAGCGCAAGGATACAAAGATATAAACGACATAAGTGTTTATGTTAAATTCCAATTTCCAATTTCCAATTTCCAAGGGGATGAAAAAACTTTTCTGTTGGCGTGGACGACAACGCCGTGGACACTACCCGGAAATGTCGCCCTAGCAGTAGGAAAAAATATTGATTATGTAAAAGTTCAAATTGGAGAAGAAAAGTTAATTTTGGCCAAAGCCCGATTAGCTGTTTTGAAGCGGGAATATAAAATTTTAGAGGAATTTAAGGGAACAGATTTGATAGGCAGGTCATACGAACCGATTTTTGATTATTACTCAAAAAATGCCCGCCCGAACGACCGAAGTCATTCGGTCGGGCGGGGCTGGAAAATTTACGGAGCGGATTTCGTGACCACCGAAGACGGCACTGGCATCGTCCATATCGCGCCAGCTTTCGGTGAAGACGATTTGCGCTTGGGTGAAAAAGAAAAACTGCCATTCATTCAGCACGTTGGTCTTGATGGCAAATTTAAGAAAGAAGTCATTGATTTCGTTGGTATGGAAGTAAAGCCAAAAGAGGATTCCACTCGCGCCGATGTGGCAGTTTTGAAATTTCTTGCCGCCAAGGGCTCGCTTTTTGATAAAGAAAAAATCACTCATTCTTATCCGCATTGTTGGCGTTGCGAAACGCCGCTTCTAAATTACGCCGCTTCATCATGGTTTGTGAAAGTTACGGCCCTTAAGGATAAATTGATTGCCGAGAATAAAAAAATTCATTGGCTGCCGAAAACGATAGGCAAGTTTCGTTTTGGTAATTGGCTAGCCGAAGCGCGCGATTGGGCGATTTCCCGTTCGCGTTTTTGGGGCGCGCCCTTGCCGGTTTGGCGTTGCGAAAAGTGCGGCAGGTTGGAGATTATCGGTTCGGCTGAGGAGATGAAAAAAAATCTGAAGCCGCGCAATCGCTATTTTATAATGCGCCACGGCCAATCGGAAAATAATGTTCAAAATATTTTGAACGGCGATTTACAAAACAATGTTTTTTCTTTGACAGATACAGGTAAGATTCAAATTGAAAATTCTTCTAAGAAATTAATCGGGGAGAAAATTGATATTATTTTTTCTTCACCTTTTCTGCGAACCAAACAGACGGCAGAGATTGTCGCTCGGACGGTTAATATTTCACCGGAGCAAATAAAATTTGATGACGGAATAGCCGAAGTCCGATTTGGCGACTTTGAAAATAAAACGGCTGATGAATTTCATAAATTTTTCAAAAGGGGTATTGAACAATTCACGAGAGCACCAAAAGATGGTGAGGATTTTACTGAAATTAAAAAACGAGTGGGGAACTTTCTCTCTGAAATTGACGCTGAATTTAATAATAAAACAATTCTAATCGTAACTCACGAAGCGCCGGCCTGGATGATGGCAACGGCCGCCTTAGGTCTGATACCTGAACAAGCCCGATCAATTTGGCCTGATGACAACGGGTTTATCAAAAACGGGGAAATTAAAGAACTTGATTGGTTACCTTTGCCTCGCAATGATAATTACGAACTTGATTTACACCGGCCGTTCATAGATAAAATCGTTTTTGATTGTCCTTGCGCTCATTCGACAAGTTCAGAGCAAAACGGAATAATGCGACGGGTGCCAGAGGTTTTTGATTGCTGGTTTGAAAGCGGTTCAATGCCTTTTGCCGAATGGCATTACCCCTTTGACTTCGCTCAGGGCAAACCCTCTAAAAACTTTTTCAATCCAAAAGCCGGTTGGTTCCAAAAACCTAAAAGATTTCCGGCGGATTTTATCGCCGAAGGTTTGGACCAGACCCGCGGTTGGTTTTATTCTTTGCTTGTCCTCGGCGTCGCTTTGTTTGGCAAATCGCCTTACAAAAATGTGGTGGTGAACGGCACGATGCTGACCGAAACCGGCGAAAAAATGTCCAAACGGCTCCAGAATTATCCCAACCCGATGGATATGGTTAATAAATACGGCGCTGATGCCATTCGCTATTACATGCTCGCTTCACCAGTAGTCCGCGCCGAAGATTCTTGCTTCTCGGAAAAAGGCGTGGAAGAGGTGGCAAAGAAAGTTTTGGGCCGTCTTGACAATGTTCTGAATTTTTATTTGTTATATGAGAAACAAATTCCAAATCGCAAATCCCAAGTTCCAAACAATTTTCAAATTCCAAATTCCGAAAATATTTTAGACGAGTGGATTTTCGCAAGATTGAGACAACTCATCAGCGAAGTGACAACGGCAATGGAAAATTACGAACTGGACAAAGCGGCGCGGCCCATTACCGATTTCGTGGACGACCTTTCCACTTGGTACTTGCGCCGTTCGCGTGAACGCATAAAAAAAGTTCCAAGTTCCAAGTTCCAAGTTCCAAACAAATTTCAAGTTACAAATTCCAAATTGAAAATGGAAGATGGCCAAGTGGCGTTGGCAACCTTGCGATTCGTTTTGTTGGAACTTTCAAAAGTTATGGCGCCGTTCACGCCATTCTTCGCGGAATACCTTTACCGACAACTTACAACCGACGACCAACGACAAAAAGAAAGCGTCCATTTGGAGAATTGGCCTATCAGAGACGACCAACGACTAACGACTAACGACCAACAACTACTCGGAGAGATGGAAAAAACCCGGCGGATTGCGTCGTTGGTTTTGGAAGCTCGGGCGAAAACGAATATAAAAGTTCGACAACCGCTCGCTTCGCTCAAATTTTCAATTTTCAATTTTCAATTTTCAAAAAATAACAAACAACTGTTGCAATTAGTGAAAGATGAAGTGAATGTGAAAGAAGTGGTTTTTGATGACAAATTAAAAGAAGAAGTAGAGTTGGATACTAATATTACACCCGAACTGAAAAAAGAAGGCGACTATCGGGAGATTTTACGGCGGATTCAGGAGCTGCGGAAAGAAAAAGGCCTTCAGCCCGGGCAATTGGCGACGCTCGCCACCTCGGCGCAAATCGCCGCCACCGGCCTGCCTCAAGAATTTGAAGCCGATTTGAAACGCGCCGCCTCGCTGGAAAAAATCAATCACGGCGTTCTTTCCGCCGGTGATTTTGAATTGCGCTAATTTTTTCCGTTTTCCAAATTACGAATAAAAAAGTAGTCGCAATCTCATTCGTAATTTGTTTCTAGCAACTCTTTTTTGCTTTTTACCGCTATTTTTTCTATGATAGGAATGCTATGTCTTTCTTCTCTCCCAAACTGGGCATTGATTTAGGCACTACCAATACTCTGGTCTTTGCGCCTGGGCGGGGAATTGTCTTGAACGAACCATCGGTGGTGGCAATCGACGAAGATAACCACAAGATTCTCGCTGTCGGCGGCGAAGCGAAAAAAATGATTGGCCGAACGCCCGAATCCGTTACCGCTTACCGGCCGTTGAAAGACGGCGTGATCGCCGATTATCGCGTAACCGAAGCAATGCTCCGTTATTTCATTAATAAAGCGTTGGGCAAATGGAGTTTCTTCAAGCCGGAAGTAATGGTGTCGGTGCCGGCCGGCATCACTTCCACCGAACGACGGGCAGTGGTGGAAGCGGCGATTAAGGCGGGCGCCCGGAACGCTTACGTGGTCAAAGAACCGGTGCTGGCCGCTATCGGCGCCGGCATTCCCATTCACGAGCCAGCTGGCCACATGGTGGTAGATATCGGCGGCGGCACGATTGATGTGGCGGTGATTTCGCTCGGCGGCATCGTTTCTTCCACTTCGGTTAAATGCGCCGGCGATCGCTTGGACGCCGCCATTACCGATTATGTCAAAAAGACATTTAATTTAGTAATCGGCGACAAAATGGCCGAGACGATAAAAATTGAAATCGGCTCGGCGGTACCGGTAGAGGAAGAGTTGACAACAACCATTAAGGGGCGGGACTTCGTCACTGGCTTGCCGCGAACGACCGAAATCAGAACCAACGAAATCGTTCGGGCGATTGCTCGCGAATTGAGGGAAATGATTAAAGCCATTCGCGATGTCTTACAGGAAACGCCGCCGGAATTGGCCGCTGACATCATTGACCGCGGCGTGATTATGACCGGCGGTTCGTCGCAACTGCGAAATTTTCCGGAATTGGTCTTGCGCCGCACCGGCGTCAAAGCGATGTTGGCCAAAGATCCGATTTTCTGCGTCGCCAAAGGCACCGGTATCGCCTTGGAACATTTAGACACTTACAAGAAAAGCATTATCGCCAAGAGATGATTTTGTAATTAATAACATGGACTTTTTAAAAAATTTGAGTGTTAGCGAACTGCATCATGCTTATTTAGTAACAGGGGAGCGGCATAGCGTGCGTTTGGCGCTAAACCGATTTTTTGAAAATGAATTAAAATTTAGAACTCGGGGCAATCCTGATTTTCTTTTCGCCGAATACGACATTTTCACCATCGATGATAGCCGGGCGCTCAAAGACTGGCAGAGCAAGCGACCAGCGGCCGGCGAACAAAAATTTTTCGTCCTGGCGCTAAATAGCGCCACCCACCAAGCGCAAAACTCGCTTTTAAAGGTCTTGGAGGAACCGGCCGCCGGTACTCATTTCTTTTTAATCGCGCCGGCGGCCGATATTTTTTTGCCCACTGTTCGGTCGCGATTGTGTATCGTAAAATTTAACGAGCAAAGTGAAAAAAGCGAAGCGGCGGCGGCGGAAAAATTTCTGAAATCAAATATCGGCGAACGATTTGCCTTCGCCAAATCGTTCGCCGACGAAATTACCGACGGCACCAGCCTCGCCGAAGACGGCAAGTCTAGGCAAGCAAAAACCAAAACCGATGTTATAAAATTCCTGGACGCCGTTGAACTGGCCCGGCGAGATAAAAATCCCGCCGAAGCCGCCGTTTTTGAACAATTATTTCAAGCCAAAATTTTTCTGCGCGGCCGCGCCCCGTCGGTAAAAATGATTCTGGAGAATTTGGCTTTGCACCTTTGATTTGTTAAATTAGCCAACTTTGCTACAATAGTGAAATATTATTAGATAGCTAAAAAATATCATGTCTGAAGAAACGATGGGGAATCAGCGGGAAACAACGAAAAAGCGTTCTAGTTTGTCGTTTTTCAAGTTTTTCATATTTATCGTGATTGTGGCAGCTATCGTTGTTGCTGTCTATTTTGCAATGAAACAAGGCGTAGGTAGTGGAGCGGTCGCGGTGGTCAACGGCCAGAAAATCACGCGGGCGGTTTATGATGAACGCTATGCTCAACTCGCAACCAACATCGCGTTGCAAGGGCAGTCAGCGACTACCACTGAAATGCAAACTTTGATTAAGAATCAAACACTGGATAATCTTGTCACAGAAATTCTGCTTTTGCAGGAAGCTGACAAGGAAGGCATAAAAGTCAATGAGCAAGAAGTTAACACTCTTTTTTCCCAAAACAAATCGCAGTTTCCCGATGAAGCCGAGTTCGAGAAAGCGCTTACCGCTCAAGGATTTACCGTCGGCACTTTTAAAAAATTCCTGATTAAGGACAACATCATCCGGCAATATCTTGTGGCTCACATCGATACCAATACGGCGACAACCACGGAAACAGAAATAAAAACCCTCTACGATCAAGCGGCCGCCAGCAATCCGACTGTGCCTCCTTTGAATCAGATTCGTGATCAAGTCAAGAATCAAATCATTCAGCAGAAACAGCAACGACTCATCGCGGATTTCATCCAACGACTCCGCGCTTCAAGCACCGTGGAGACCTTGATTTAGTTTAACCTTACTTGACATCAATTTTAACAGTGATAATCTCTTGCTTGGAAGAGTGAATGTTTAGCCGACAACCACGGCCTCGCTCTGCTCTGTGCCTCACAACAAGTCATAGACAGAGAGTATAGCACACGTGGCTTGGGTTGCATTTACCAACCCAGATCGACGAACACTCCGGCTTCACAAGTACTTTCCGGTTTCATTTCCCACGAGCCCGGAGTACACCGGAGAGAAACAATCTCTCTTCCAAAACGCCCCGCGCAGGCCAACTCATAATCTATGAGAGCCGGCGTGGGGCAAGTTTTTTAACTTATCTTTGGGTATTAAAAAAACCCGCGGACTTTTGGTCCGGGGGTTTGAAAGAGGGGATTGAAAGATTGGAAAAAAGAACATCAAAAAATCCCTAGTGGCAAATCTAATATTCTCTTCTCTCGCTCCATCATCCTCCGAAGTTTTCTCTCGGCTTTTGTTTGAATTTGCCGAACCGCCTCGCGGGTCACTCCAAATCGCCAGCCAATCTCCTCCAGAGTTTTGACCTCCCCGCCATTGAGCCCGTATCGCAATCGAATAATGGTGGCATCACGATCTGAAAGCTTCCCAAGAAGTCTATGCAGATATTCCTTGTCAGACTTTTCTTCCAATTCGCGAGCTGGATTTTTGGTTGTTGGATCCTCAACAGAGTCTCCAAACCGGCTGTCGCCAACACCAACCGGAACATCCAGTGAGATTGGTCGCATCTCGGCAAGCTGTAATTCACGGATATGTTCAGTCGTGGTGCCCAATTTATCGGCGAGTTCGCGATTGATAACTTCATGGTCTTTATGGCCTTGCGATCTTATCTCTGTTTTCATTTTGTTCACAGAGGCAATTTCACTTATCGCATGCACAGGAATACGAATTATTCGACTTTGATTAGTCAAAGCGCGAGTTATTCTCTGGCGAATCCACATTGAAGCGTAAGTGGATAACTTCGCTTGCCTAGGATCAAATCTATCAACAGCTTTCATCAAACCAATATTACCTTCACTAATAAGGTCAAGTAAAGGTAAGCCGAAGTGTTCATACCCCCTGGCAATCTTGACGACAAGACGTAAGTTGGCTTTGATCATTTGTTCGCGTGCTTTTTCATCACCTTTTTTAATTTGTCGCGCCAACTCTCTTTCCTCTTCACGAGAAAGAAGGGGTACCTCATTGATTTGGCGACAATACGATTGAAAAGCGTCGAGTTTTTCATATTCTGAATTAGGAAATACCGAATTAACCGCCTGATTCAGCTCGGCCGGCTTCGGTCTTCTGGGCTTAAGACTTGGCGAGTAAAAGCCTGTGGGACGAAATGTCTGCCCTCCCTTTTTTGCAGGAAGGGGAATGATTGGAACTTTTTTGTTGTTCATTTCTCTATCCTTCCTTTCAAAGGACTGGTTGGTATCAAATCTGCAATGATAATCACGCCAAACACAAAAAAAGTCAATTGTGGGTATCGCGAGATTGACTCATAAAATATTCGCCTATTTTCTCAAATTAAAAAATCAACCGATCAACCCATGCGGGAACTCTGGCTTTGCTTACCTGATCATAGTGAGGGGTGTATGGTTTAATATCCAAAATGGGAGTGCCGTCAAGAATGTCCAATCCTTTAACTTTAATGCTATTATTTTTTCGAGAAAGTAACTTTACGGTAGAAATCGCGATTCGGTTTGGCCGCTGGGGACAACGGCAAGCAAAAATTCCGCCGTATGGCACATCTGCCCTCCCTTGCGGATGATGTTTAAGATGGCATTCTTTTTCCTGCATCATCCAATAGACAATGATCACATGCGAGTAATCTTCAATGCCGTCTAATCCTTTGGCATATCGTTTATCAAGCACAATTTCGGTAATAAGATTTTTCCAACCGGCTAATGCTGGTTTTTGGGCCGTATTTTTCGCTTTTCCAATCGGTTTTAATTGAATCCTACCTTTTTTGTCCATGCTATCTAAAGACTTGCAGGACTCCACTTTGGCTTTTGAATTGTTCATAAAATTATTTTACCACATCTTCCATCATAACTCCGAGCACCCCAGTTCTAACTTTACTTTGAATTACGAAACTCCACTGGTGGATAATTTTCAACACAACCCAAATACTCACAGTTTTCTGTGATTTATCAAAAGTCTAGTTTCCTTTTCAAACAATTAGGTTAGCCAAGCACGAAGGCTAACAATGAATAAACATAATTTCCTAGATAGCCGTCATTTGCTAATATTTTTTAATTCAACCATCTTCGTCCAAAAACGGTGTATATTAAAAATAGCTCGAACGGAATTCTGTCCTCGCCAAGCTCCGCGTGGCTCGGGTCGGGAGGGCAAAAAATTAGAATTGTTCCGTTGAGAAAATTAACAATTTCAAGTTTTTCTTTTGCGGCAATTAAATGAATTTGCGGAGCAAATACTAAATATATTCTATGAAAAATTTAAGAAAAAATCAAAAAAGAAAAAGGGGCGTGGTTGTGCCATCGCCCCTTGTCGGACCCTCATTACTGGCTAAAGCCCCCAGTGGGCAGATTGATGTTTTTGGGCCAGTCTCCATCTCCGACCGTAAAAACTGCATAGTCAAGGTACTCGGTGAGAGCTTCGTGAGGGTTGTAGTAGTTCCTCAGGATTCTTCCAAGGTCGTTTTCAACTCTCCGTTTTACGTTCTCATACATATCCCGGGGAAACTGAAGATTTTCAAACCTTTTGTTAACCTTGAATTCGTCCAAAGAGAACGAGACAGTTGGGGTATCGGCTTTTTCCACCAGCTTGATTCTGATTTTCTCGAGCGGAAGAGTGGTGATGACATAGGTGTTGTCTTTGATTTCCCACGCGAAGCGCACATGTGTCACTTGATACTTCGTCGTCGTGCCTTCTTTGTACTCTCCACTAACTCCGCCGATGAACAGGAAGAATCCGCCAGACAGATTGTCCCGACTCGGCTTTCTAACGATAACTTCCTTTTCTTCCACGAACATCTTCCTCAACTGATGAGGTGTTTCGTAAAATCCTTTGACCTCAACAAGCGGATTTTTGTCATAGCGACTGCACCCAACCAAACCCACCAGAGCCAAAATCGTCAAAACGACTGTCTTTTTCATCATCTATATCTCCTTTCAAGGTACTGTTTGACTGCATCAAGCCACCATGACTTGATTTGCTACCACCACTCTACCGTAATAGGTATTTGGTGTCAAGGGCATGGTCCCGAATTCTAACTCCAAGCGCAATGTTCCCCTAAAAAAGCCTTGCGGTACAAGGCTAAATGTGAAATGTCCATAAGGTAAAATGGTTGGGTAATACTCAATTATCAACCAATCTAAGGGACATATGCGCTACAAACATTTTAGTAAGGATGACAGGGTTAAACTGGCAGTTTTGTTGCGAACCAAAACCAAAAGGAAAGAAATCGGTCGGATTTTGAACAAAGATCCGGTCAGTGTCTGGAGGGAAATTAAAAGAGGAAGCGCGGGTGGAAAATATCTTCCCTTGCTGGCCGGCAGAAAAGCCAAGGAAAGAAAAACTCACCGAAAAAGAAGAATTGAAAATGACGAGCGATTAAAAAAATATGTTCTTGAAAAATTGAAGTTGTATTGGTCACCGGAACAGATCGCTGGCAGGTTGAGACGAAAAGATATTATCATCTGCCACGAAACAATTTATGGATATATCATTCGCCACCAGAAATTGAAAAAGTATTTGAGATGCAAGAAAGGCAAATACAGGAGACGACATGGCACAGTATTGCGCGAAAAGATGAGGGAATATGGTAAAAAGAGATGGATTGGGGAAAGACCTCAAATCATCAATGACCGAGCCAGAATCGGCGATTGGGAGGGTGACACTATCATCGGACTTGAACGGACAAAAAGAATTTTAACGCATGTTGAAAGAAAAACCGGATATTTGATCGCTGACAAATTGGATGCCGTATCAGCAGAAATTGTGGCGGAAAAAACCGCCGAGAGTTTCAGAAAACTGCCAAAGCAAAAGAGGCAGAGTATCACCTACGACAACGGCACAGAATTCTCTTCGCATGAAATTGTTGAAAGAAAAACAAAGGCCAGTGTGTATTTTGCCAATCCATATCATTCATGGGAACGAGGAACGAATGAAAACACCAACGGACTTATTCGCCAGTTCTTTCCAAAGAAGAGCTCCTTTGCTACAGTGACACAAGAACAAGTCGACCGGATGGTGGAATTATTAAATCGCCGTCCAAGAAAAAGACTCAGCTATTTAACGCCTTTTGAGATGTTTCATTGCGCTTCATTCTAGAACTTGTGTAAAAAACTCACGCTTCTACGGGGTAGCTAGCCGACAAATTTCTTTTGCCCTTTGTTGATAAATCCTTTTCTTTTTCGCCCAAAAAGCCCTTTCAAATCCTAGCCGAGTCCCGCCGACGGCGGGACGAGACAACCTCTTCAAATTTGCATTTTCCCAATTGGCGGAGGAGGTGGGATTCGGACCCACGAGACCCTTTAAAGAGGTCCACGGTTTAGCAAACCGTTCCGTTAACCGCTCCGGCACTCCTCCAGTTGTTTTTCTATATCAATATTACCACTTTGGAACAAATACTTAATCCGCTCCTTACCTTTTCCAGATTTTAAGAATTTTTCCTCACGCAAAGCATCACTCTTATTGAGAAAGGCCTCGTAGTAAATCAATCTCCACGGCCTACCAGCCCTTGTTGACTTTGTTTTCCCAGAATTATGTCCATTAACCCGAGTTCGCAAATCACTGGTGGAACCTTTATACAGTTTACCAGTCCGAACACTTTTTAATATATAGACATAAAACATACGAGGACACTATATTTACCGCTTCGGCCCAAGGCCGACCAGCCTCGGGCTGGCCGGCACTCCTCCCTAATCCACCGAAGGTGGACGGGCGAACATCTGCTTAACAGATGTTCTAGCCAAATAACTAAATACACGATACCACAACAGCCGAGTTTTTCCACTTTGCCCTTTTGCTTTGATGTTATATGATGTATCTTATGAAGGTTCTTTTGATAATTAGAAATTAGTAATTAGAAATTTTAATATCGTGTTCACCGACCCGGAAAAAAATCTTGAGCAGTTTGACTTGCAAAAGGGAATGTGGGTGGCGGACTTCGGCGCCGGCAGCGGTTTTTACGTTCTCACCGCCGCCCGGTTGGTCGGCGACAAAGGCAAAGTGCTCGCCATTGACATCCAGCAAGCGCTTCTGACGCGGCTTAAAAAAGAAGCGGTGGCAAAAAAAATCCTGAACATCGAAATTGTCTGGGGCGATTTGGAAAAGGAAGGCGGCGCGAAACTTAAAGACAGTTCGGTGGACCGGATAATCGTCTCAAATTTGCTGTTTCAAATTGAAAAAAAAGAATGTCTGGCGCGAGAAGCGGCACGAGTTCTAAAACCAAACGGCAAAATTTTGGCAATTGATTGGACTGATTCTTTCGGCGGCCTTGGTCCGCAAGAAAAAGACATCTTTGGCAAAGAAAAAGCGCAGACGCTTTTTGAAGCCGTCGGTTTTTCTTTGGAACGAACGATTGACGCCGGCGCTCATCATTATGGTTTAGTATTTGTGAAAAAATGAAGAGAATTACAATTTTCCAACTTGTCTTACTTTCCGTCTTCGTTGCGATGGCGCTCGGCGGCCTGATTCTTTTTTCCCGCTATAAGGGCTCTTCGGCTGGACAGAATTTTCCGACCGCCGAGGTCTGGGGCATCATTCCCACCGAGCAATTTTCCGCCATTCAAGAAGCTTTCCAGGAGCAAAGGGATGAAACTTTCAAAGTCAATTACACCGAAAAACAACCGGCGGTTTTTTACGGCGATTTGATAGAAGCCCTGGCGGCCGGCAATAGTCCCGACTTGATTATTATCCCCGAAAATCTTTTGCTTAAATTGCGCTCCAAGATTTTTGAAATTCCTTTTGAAAGTCTGTCCGAAAGAATTTTTCGCGACACTTACTTGGACGAAGGCGAATTGTTTTTAACCGCGACCGGCGTTGCCGCTTTGCCTTTTAGCGTTAACCCATTGGTAATGTATTGGAATCGCGACATTTTCGCTACAGCCGGTTTAGCGAAACCGCCTACCGTCTGGGATGAATTTATTTCTTTGGCGCAGACGCTTACCGACAAAGACCAGAACGGCAACATTTTTCGAAGTGCCGTCGCTTTGGGCGAGTTTGACAATATCATTAACGCCAAAGAAATTTTATCGGCGTTATTTCTGCAAATTGGGGCGCCGCCGCTCGCTGCGGCGAGCGGCGGCGCCAACAGCGCCAGCGGCGCGCTCGCTTTGAATTTCTACACCCAATTTTCCAACCCACTCGGCTTGACTTATTCTTGGAACAAAAGTTTAACCGACTCGCGCGACGCGTTTCTGGCCGGCGACTTGGCGATTTATTTCGGTTTCGCTTCGGAATTAACCAATTTACGGGCGAGAAATCCCAATCTTTACTTCGATGTCGCTCCTTTTCCTCAACCAAAAGGCGCGAAAAAATCGCTGACCTTCGGCAAGCTTTACGGCATAGCGGTCTTGAAATCATCGCGCGACATCGCCAATTCCGCCCGCATCGCTTTTCTGCTGACCTCCAATCAGGCGCTCAAAGCCTTCAGCCAAAAAAGCGGTTTGCCGCCCGTTCGGCGCGATTTGTTGGCGGCGAAACCGACTGACGCTTACGGCGCGTTATTCTATGGCGAAGCGTTAAAATCGCGCGGCTGGCTTGACCCCGATTACTGGGCAACCTCGGCAACGTTCAAAGAAATGATTGAGTCGGTGTCGTCCGGCAAAGCCCGTCCCAGCGAAGCGGTGGGGGAGATGGAGGAGGAAGTAGGGAAGCTGATGAAAAATTGAAAATTAAAAAATCAAAATGGAAAATGACAATCTTAAATCTTATAATTTTTAATTATTATTTGTAATTTTAATTTTTGATATTTACATTTTGATTTTACGATAAAATGCGCCCGATAATTTTTATAGCAACTTGCGTTTTAATTTTCGTCGCCACCGCGACCCCTTTTACCGCCCAAGCCGTTTGGGTGCCGGACCAGCCGGTAGTGCCGTGTGGAATTGACATAAGTAAACTATCGCCAGAACAGCAAGCAAATGTTCCTCCGGGATACGCCAATCCGTGCGATTTCGACGGCATCATTCAACTCGCCAACAACATAATCTCCATCGGCATTTATCTGGCGGTACTGGTCGCCGTGGCGGCGTTTGCTTACGCTGGCTGGCTTTACCTCACTTCCGCCGGCGACACCGGCAAGATGAAGCAAGCCCACACGATTTTCACCAATGCCGCTTTCGGCTTCATCTTCGTCCTCGCCGCTTGGTTAATTGTCACCTTGATTTTGAAAGCATTGGTTAAAGCCGAACCAATCAAGGATGTTTTGGAATCCATCTTCGGCACCTTTTAATCTACAGTCAGACTCAAGTTTTCCCCGAGTCTGACTCGGGGAAATTCGAAAAATACCAGATTTGATCTGGTAAATCAAACTTTCCTTATATACACTTATTATTTCCTATAGGAAATTATAAGTGTATGAGTAATTTTTTAAAATTCTTTGGAAAACTGGAAAATAAAAACTTCGGCAAGAAAAAACGGAGGGGAAACCAAAAAGAAAACCGAGAGGAGCAAATGAATGCTTTTCTCGGTTTTGTGATGCTAAGAACTTAGTCAACAGCTTTCATCCAAATTGGATAGGTTTCGCCTTTTTTATTGGTTGCCCATCCGTTGAAAGAAGTCGGTTGCGTTTTGGAGTCAGGAGTTAGATACCATTTCCCGTAATTTTCCGGATTCGGCTGTCGCCATTCTCCATTGTCTGGGTTTTTCACTTTATCCCAACTAAGAATGGCTTCGGTTCCGTTTTCTCTCAGGTAGATTATGATGTCAAAGCGAAACTGATCATAATAAACGATTCTCGCTTTGTGTCTCTCTTGCCTAATGGACGGTACCAATCCTTTAACATCCGGCGGTTTGACCCAACCATATTCCCACCTCCTGTCAGTCGCTGACTTGGGAATAGAGACCGCGATTGTTTCCGTGTTTGTCGGGGACTTCCTTTTGCCCGCTGATACCATTGAGACCAAGAGACAGACAAGTGTCAGAAGTAATGCTACCCATCCGACCACTTGCGGTTTGGCGTATTTCAACAGAATTACGCTAACAACGAATCCCAGTTGAATGAACCAGAACCCGTTTGTCTTTAGCCAATGTCCGAAGAATTCCGGAAAGCACTGCCAAATGAGAATCAAACAAAACGCTTGTCCACCGATGGCAAAAAGCCAGCCGATATTTCCGGTGATGTTTTTGAATTGTCCAACAACATTACTGCCAAGCCCTGGGGTAATTTTCCCTGGGGTAATTTTCGCCATCACGCTCCCTAGAGTCTTAAACGCAACAATGACAATGGCAATAATCAGCCCAACAAATACGATTTTCATTGTTTAGTTTCCTTTCAGTTATTTGGTTTCCAATCCCTTTGGTGTATTGGGTATGGAAAGTCCGACTTTTCTGGCCATTTCCATAATGCCGCCAACGGAACTGTAAAGTTCGCTACCCGGTATGATGCTGTAATTAGCACTTTGCAGGGCCGTCTGCACCACTTTTAGGTGAAGTGCTAATTGACCGGCTTTTGTGCCAGTTACTTTGCGCAATGCGTCAATACCCGCCGCTTCTGCTTTCAACAGCGCTTCTCTCGCAGCGGCATCGCCTAAGCCCTTATCTGTCAAGTATGATTTCTCGCCAGCTCCTTCAAGCTCTCGGGCTTGTCGTGCTCCTTCAGCAGTTGTAACGGTCTGTTGTTTTAGAAGTTTTTTGGCAATCACATTTCTCAACTGCTCATTAACTGTTTTGCCAAAATCAACATCCACCAATTGGACATTGATAACATTAACCCCCCAGCTTTCTTCTGGTTCGGAATCGGGTTTTTCTCCTACCAAAGTTTCAACAGAATCCTTAAGTGAATTGTTGATTTTGGCCCGGTCACGGATGATTAATGGGGGAGTCCGCTTGGCAAACTCAATCCCTGTCACCGTTTCGGTTGTGTCGCGCATTTGCTTAATAGCAGAGTCCAATGTCCCAATATTCGTTAAAAAACGCAGGTACGAACCTTTCCGTATCTGGAACCTGACGATGATACTAACTTCCGGTGTCATCCGGTTGTTTATCGGCTCATCTTTGAATGCCGTCATGTCGGCTTTGAATTCATCGTCAACCGCTTCCGGTGAAGCAGTTGGGACTCGAATCGGTTGCACCATCCCCGGTTTGGTATTCTGGTCAGTACTTGATTTGTCCACCTCTTCCGGTTCGCCTGGAAATTGTCTTTGTATAACCAAGCGCGTCTCTTTTCTGAGTTCACAGATACCAAACGGTACGATAACCAATCCTGATTCGACTTCGCATCTTGGGTCACCGAATAAGAGTATACCGCCCAATTCTGTTGGTCCCACAATCTTGATACTGAGCGCGGCATATAATAGTTGCACCGCTATGGTTATGTAACCCACATTTAGTTCATTCTGTGGATTGATAACGATAGTGGTTATCGCTATGATAGTTATCAGAACGTTTACAATGAGAAACCACCAAAACATTTTCTTTTTCCATTTTTTTTGCGTCTCTTCACTAAACTTATCGGTGTTTGTTCCTGTTATTCTATTCATTTTTTTACCTTTCGGTTTACCTGTTGTTTCTGTTGTTTATTCAATTGTCAACACCGCGGAAGCGGGGACAAAATCTGCTCAAGATACTAGCATAAGTTAAGAATTTGTCAATCCTAGCGTCTAAATCTAATGATTGATAAAATGTTTGTATGAAATTCTTGAAAGGAAAAAAGGCGGCATTGTTTTTTATCTTGTTTGTCATAATACTGCCAGTTTTTTCTTTTGCCCAAGGTGAAATTACCACCACACTTGAAAACCCCCTGTCGGCCGATACGCTGTTTTGCTTTTTGAAAGACATGCTGGATGTGTTTTTGACCATTGGCGTAATTATCGCCGTGATTTTTATGGTCTACGCCGGATTTTTGTATGTAACGGCGCGCGGCAACGATACCCAACTTGGCAAAGCCAAAACCGCTTTCCTCGGCGCCGTCATCGGCACCGCCATCATTATGGGAGTCTGGGTGCTTGCTAAAGCCATTGTCGGCACCATCAACGCCATCCGCGCGCCCGCCGCGGCCATCATCATAACAGCTTGTCCGTAATTAGAAAAATGTGAGATAATAATCCTATGAAAAAAGGCAGAAAAGAAAAAATGACTTTGGATAAATTAGCAATGATGACCGCTCGTGGCTTTATTGCGGTGGATAAAAAAATTGATGGTCTAGATAAAAAATTTGCTACCAAAGATGATTTCAAAGTTTTGGTGGACGATATCGGTTTGTTGCGAGACGAGGTAAAAGATAACACCAGAGCCGTTCGTTCTGTGATTTCTCTGGTTGCCGAGCACGACAAGGAAATTGATTTTTTGAAAACTCAAGTTGGAGTTTAAATAAATAAAAATGAACCTCGCCAAAACTAAAAAATTTCAAAACGGGCAATTTCGTGGTATGATATTTTCGTGGAAAAAATTGATAAGATAAAAGAAAAGGCAAGTAATTTGGCCAAGAAATACGGTCTGGATTTGTTGGTGTTGTTCGGTTCGCAGACCGACGGCAGAATCCACAAAAGAAGTGATGTTGATATTGCTTATTTTCCACAACAGAGAAAATTTGATCTTGACGATCAATCAAAACTCGCCATTGATTTGATGTCAGTCTTTGGTCGGGGAGATATTGATATGGTAGATTTACGCTCCGCGCCGCCGCTTCTAATGAGAAAAATCGCCGACAATTGTATTGTGCTGCATGAACGGGAAAAATCAATCTTTAATAATTTTTACATTCGCGCCATAAGGGCGTATTTTGACAACAAGATTTTATTTGGCGTTAGAAGCGAATATGTTTCTGCTAAAATTAAGGAATATCAAAATGCTAGATAGAAATTTATTAGAAAAGAAGATGAATCTTTTGGTCGGTTACATTGCTGAACTTGAGGTAATTATCGCTGATTCGGTAGTTGAGATTCTGAAAGATAATAATAAATATCACGCCACTGAACGGATTTTTCAGTTGATTGTTGATACCATGATTGACATCAACATCCATTTGATAAAAGAAGGAAAACTTGGCGCACCTGATGATTTCGAAGGCACCTTTAAGTTACTTGGGAAAGTTGGAGTTTTGGATGATAAATTCGCAATTAAAATTGCTCCGATTGTCGGTTTAAGAAATCGGGTGGTTCATCAGTATGATTCCCTGAATATGGAAGAATTTATCGGATCACTCAAGAAAGATTTTTTCGATTTTAAGGAATATCTGATTCAGATTGAAAATTTTTTGAAAAGGCAGAAATAGTCGGCAAATTTCAAAAATTCCACATTTTCTTAGTTTGTGTTATCATCGCCATATGACTTACAAATTTACAACTTCAATTCACAAAGAAGGCAAATGGTATGTAGCCCGTTGTCTTGAATTGGGTGTAGTTAGTCAAGGATTAACTATTGAAGAGTCGCAAGCGAACCTCAAAGAAGCGGTGGAATTGTATTTGGAAGACAATGAATCAGTTGTTGATAAAAATTTTTTAAAACAAGCGCCGTTCTTTACCACCTTGGATGTAAATTATGCCTAGGTTTGGGCGAAAAGTTTTTTCCGGGGAAGAAACAGTAAAAATTTTGGTTAAGCATTTTGGTTTTGAAACGGTAAAGACAAAAGGTAGTCATGTGAAATGCAGGAAAGAAGTTGATGGCAGGAGAATTACAACGATTGTGCCGCAACATAAAGAATTGGCGCCGGGGACATTTCTGAGCGCTCTGGACTTGGCAGAAGTAACTAAAGAGAAGTTCTTGATAGTAGCCAATAAAAAACGCAAATGAATCTCGCCAAAATTCAAAAATTCCAAAAACTCTTCGCCGCCGTTACGGTTGCCGCGGTTTTGTTGTTGCCATCATTGATTTTCGCTCAGACCACTTTCAAGGATTTGGTCAACAAGATTATAGAGAATATAAACTACCTTATATTTTTGGTCGTCGATTTAGCGGTATTCGTCTTTATCTGGGGCATATTCAAGTATTTTGTAGCTGGCGCCAATGAAAAAAAGGTCGAGGAGGCCAAAAATGTTCTGATATACGGATTATTAGGAATCTTTATTATATTGTCGGTTTGGGGACTGATTAATATCCTTATTGGAACCTTCAGTTTTGGAAGCGTGGACCAACCTGAGCCACCGCAGTTTAATTCCTAAACTATTATATTAGGTTATCCACAGCTGCGTTAGACAAAGAATTAGCTTGTGATATCCTAATATTGGTTAGAAATTAAAAAGGTCGTTAAAATTAAAGGTTTTATAAATAAATTAAAAATGAAAAAAGTATTAATTATCGCTTCATCTTTACTCGCTCCCGTTTTATTGTTTGCTCAAGCAGGAACCGCATCGAACCTTCGAACTACATTAAATGTCATAATCCAAGTTCTTAATTGGTTAATCCCGTTCCTGGTTGTTTTAGCGGTGTTCGTGATAATTTGGGGCGCCTTTCAGTTTGTCGTTAGCGCCGGCGACCCCGAAAAGAGAAAAGAGGGGAGAGATAAGATTTTGTGGGGAATCGTTGGCGTGGTTGTAATGTTGACGGTTTGGGGGTTGGTGAATATTCTGCGTAATACCTTCGATATTTCAGACGATACTCCAGTTATTCCTACCTTGCCTCGTGTTGGTGGTGGTGGTGGTGGTGGTGCTAGTTAGAAGTACTAGCTTTGTCTTTGTTTTTTCAACCAATAAAAAACCACCTTAAGGTGGTTTTTTATTGGTCTTAAAGGACAGCTTTTCTTTGAGCGGGAAATCTGGACCACCTAAAGTAAAAATTGCGGGTGACAATCCTGTGCCGATTTTATTAAAGCTCTCCAACTTGATAATAATTTACCGAATGTTAAGATTCGTTGCCGAAAAAGTTCAATTTTTTCTTCGAAAGATATTTGGTTTGCATCTTGTCCAATGATATCCCACAGGAAATTTTTAATGTTCCCGATTTCTTTGCTGTTATTTTTAATCAATGAAATAGTTTTTTTATTTTGAATTAAATCATTAATCATCCAGGGTGGCATTTTTTTAATGCTGATTATCTTTTTTGACAAACTAAGGTCGCTTGCCAATAGATCTCTTTTCAAATTCATCCTAACGGATTCGACAAATAATTGTTGTTCAGAAGCAATTGAAATTAATTCTCCTCCTAGGGCTGTGGTGTTTTCTATATCATTATTTTTCATCTTACTTTTATCCAACACGGTATCCAACATAGACATTAAAGCACTTTGACTCGAAAGCAATCCTCTTGAAAAACTTCTTTCATCTCCGCTGTGCGGGTTATCTCTTTTGTGTAATAGGGTGATTGGTAAATTGGCCGTCAGGGCGTTTGGTATCGTCGAATATATCCCTAAACCAAAACTACCATCTTCTATGCCATCTTGTATAAATGGAGGATAATCCTTGGCCGGACCAATTGCAATATTCATTCCTAGACAATAAGGGTCCCTTTGAATAGTCAGGGTGTCAACTCCCCACGAACAATAAGATGAGTATTTATTAAAATGATATCTTGTCTCATCTCCAGCGAGCGCTAGAACCGATTTCTCTGTCTCCACTCTGGTGGAAAAATATTGTGACCAGAAACACGAATCGCCTCTGCCGCCGGCGTAAACAGCTCGGACTAATCCGTTTGAGTATATCGCTTCGAATAATTCTTTATTTGGTGAATTGCCCATAATCATTTCCTTTGTTAGGGCAAGAACAGGTTTCATCAGCACTTTTTCATATTCATATAGTAAATCCACGACAACATTACTCGATGTGCCAGCCGCACTTTCAAAGGTATTGAAAAAGTTGTATTCCAGTTGGGCGTGAGAATCAAATTTTATTTTTTCTGGGTTTTTTTCAGAGTGCGTTCGTATTGGTCTGTACATCACATCGTCATCGATTTGCAATGATGCTTCATTTAAAGAGAGGAGCAGGGCAAAATTTCTAACCGCTCCAAGACGATTGTTACTGATTGTGATTGGGTTGCCGATGAGTCCGTCTTTTAACAATTTTTCCTGCAAGCCGGATTTTTTGGCTATCAATTCAACGGTTTTTTCTCTCTCTTCTTTGCTAATGCAATGAATTATCCCTTTGTATTTGTCGGATACTGCGCCAAGTATGTTTTTGTATTTATGACTAACCTCGCGCGTGTCTGAGTCATCTAGCACAATAATCTTCGGTATTCGGCCACTTGATGACAATGTTTTTATTAAAACCTCAACTGATTTTGCTATTGTGTCGGGTCGATTCCGACTCGGAATAATAATCTTGCTAATTCGATGATTGACGATTCCAGTGTCGGTATATTTCTCAGTAGTTTTTATTTTCGCAAGATGGTCGGTAAAGTTCTTGACTAGCTCGGTTTTTTTTACAAGTAATCCGTTTTTCTTAAACATTCCAAGATAATCTTTTTTGCTACTTGTAAAAACCCAATCTGGTAATTTATTTTGGAACTTTAAAATTTGTCGTAATACAACGCTAATTATATTTTTTGCATACTGGTTCCCGATTTCATTAATGGCCAATTCATTTTCAATAAATTTATATAATTTATTGTGATTTGCTGACGTGTCAAAATTATTTAACCAAAACAACGGGATAAGTTGTTGAGCCGGAATATTTATAGGTGAATTCTTGTCCAAAAACTTAAGAACACCTTTAACCACTTTAGCGTGTATCTCGGGTGATTTAATGTAGAGTTGTTCATCCATTTTAGATTTTTTTAATGATAATAGTTAGGTATTAATAACGCCCTGTATTCTGTGACGGGACTTTCTTTGACAAGAATTATATGTTCTCCTCTTATGTATTGAACCCACCGATACTTGTTTACAGCTATTAGGAATGATTCCGTGCAACCTTTTTTCATTCTATCATGAAGCTCTATTATTAATATGTTCCCCAGTTCTAACTCTAAGCGCAACACTTGAGTAAAATGTGTTGCATGAAGGAATACAAGCATTTGTCGGAAGGCGACAGATTATCAATTT